>JGI24710J26742_10000589_pt1 | contig 33659 bp, 27 predicted proteins | sample BioPla2DNA2_FD_26742 | JGI IMG/M metagenome (IMG submission 26742)
ACCACATCCGTTGCAGAATAGGAGAAGGAATAGGATAATGAACATTAACACTTCGCAATTGCCGCCGAAAAAGTTACATCCTCTTAATCCGAACATATTAAAAACCTCCCATGCCTTTTGAACTCAATATATTCTATTCTAAATAGCATCAATGGGTTACAATACAGGTTCTATGTTTTCACACATTTGAATAGTATTTAAATAGCTGACAAGACCGTTATCAGGGGGAAGAAATGTGGAAGAGAATTACAAGAATATAGTTTCCTCAGGCTATTTTAAAGGAATATTAAAAGCAGTAGCGGTATCTCTGACAGTAACATTGATTATTTTGTTAGTAACGGCATTACTTCTTTGCTTCACTGATTTTCCAGAAATGTACACTTTTCCATCTGCAATAGCTGCAACAGTATTGGGAGTATTTTCAGGAAGCTCTGTAGCTGCAAAGAAGAATAGATCCAATAGCCTTTTATCTGCTATGCTGACAGCATTTATATATGCTTTTATATCATTTATTATAGGCAGTATATTAGAACGAAGAGTCAGTTTTACATTAAATACTGCTCTCTTTGTTGTTATTGCTCTATTGACGGGAGCTATTGCCAGTATTTTGTCAAATCGCGTAAAAGGAGCAAAAAACTATAACAAAAGTTCATCGGGAATACTTGAAAGGATAAACAGAAAAAAAACCAGCGGGGGATACCGTTTTAAAAGCCGGAAACTCTAGTTTCAGTATATTGTTTTTTTGAGTGTAATGTACTATAATAATGATGACAAGTATATTTTCGTATCTTGTCATTTTTATATAGTACAAAGAAGGCCATACCATTATGATTCATATTTACACAGGTGATGGAAAAGGGAAAACTACAGCGGCAATCGGTCTTGCAATAAGAAATATGGGCTGCAATGGTATGATTTTTTTTGCCCAATTTCTAAAAAGCAGTGATACCGGCGAGATTAATGTATTCTCCAAATTGGATGGAATTACTTTTTTCAGACCCTATTTGCGACATAAGGGATTTATCTTTAATTTAAATAATAAACAGCTCAATGAAATTAAAGAAGACATTGAAAAAGGATTCCGGGAGATTAAAGATATCATTTTCAATAACAAGTTTTCGCTGATAGTTTTGGATGAGATTCTGGATGTTATCGAATTAGGTTTTTTGACGGATGAAAATATTATTGATCTTTTTGATAAATTTCCCGCAACCGAATTCGTAATAACAGGCAGAAAAGCTACAAAAGCTATGAAAGATCGAGCGGATTATATTACTGTAATGAAAAAAGAAAAACACCCTTTTGATAAAGGAATAAATGCCAGAAAGGGTATAGAGTACTAAGATTAATTATGAGAGGCAAATTTATATGCATAAGAGAAAGCTAAATATCAAAAGGTTTATTACTGTTATATCAGTTTTTATTATTGTTGTTATTCTGTTAATCATCGTATTTATGAATAACAATAAATCAAATATAGCAAAAAACAGTCCGTCGCCAACAATAACTGCAACAGCAGCACCGTCTGTGACAGCAACTCCGGTGCCAAGTTCAACCGAATCACCTTCGGTTACGCCTTCGCCAATACCGGAAGAAACAGCGAAGCCAGATGATAATCTTGTAATCAGAACCGATTATGAAAACTTCTTACCAAATGAGGCGGGGGAAATACCTATAATAATGTTTCACCGCTTTATAGAAGCATATGAGGAAAACACTGAAAAGGACTATACAACAACTTTTGCAGAATTCGAAGCACTATTACAAACCCTTTATGATGCCGGCTATAGGCTAATTAGCATGGAGGACTTTATTGATTGTAATATTAAAGTTCCTGCAGGTACTATGCCAATGGTTTTCTCCTTTGATGACGGGACACCCGGTCAGTTTAATCTGATTGAAGAGGGTGGAAGTTTAAAAGTCAACCCAAAATCAGCGGCAGGAATAATGATGGCATTTAATGAGAAGCATCCTGACTTCGGCTTAAAAGGGATTTTCTATGTAAATATGAACATAGGCGAAAATACCTTCGAAGGTGCAGGAACATTAAGCGAACGCTTTGAGATGCTGCAAAGTTTAGGCTTTGAGCTGGGCAATCATACCTGGGGCCACGTTAATTTTACCAAGCCGGAAAATAATTCTGCCCAAAGGATACAGGAGAGTCTTGGCAGGAACCAGGAGAAAGCTGATGAAGTTCTACCTGGCCTGAGGTTTTATTCATTAGCTTTACCCTATGGCAGCCTGCCTGACAAAAGCTTATATAAATACCTGGAAAGCGGCTCATACGATGGAATTGAGTACAGGAATGAGACCATAATGGCAGTCGGAGCAGAACCTGCTGTTCCGTCAATCAGCAAGAAATATAACAATCAGTATGTCAGAAGAATCCGGGCGCAGGGAAGAGTTGCAGTTAACGGGGATCTTACATGGTGGCTTCCAAGAATGACATCTAATCGTATGTTTATAAGTGATGGAGATCCAACCACTATTGTAGTACCAGAAGAAAAGAAAGATACAATTGATATCGAAAAACTTAAGGGAAAATCTTTGATTACATATTGATATATTAACATAAAAAACATTATTCATGGAAACATTTGATTTATGTTGCAAAATGATGTAAGATAGATATAACAGTTTCCAGTTTACATTATTAAGCATAGGCATTGTACTATTATCCCGATCCGGTAATATATTTTATTATCGGGTTGTGATTTTTTTTGTTGTTGACGCGTTTAAAATATTTTTTTATTCATCGTATAATGACTATGTATAGACTACTATTAAAACATGAAAGGAGGCAGGCAGAATGTCAGTTGCAAAGGATGTTAAAAAACCAATTGATGACTATGAAGTGAAAAGAAAAGCCGTAAAGCTTGTAGTTGCACACTTAAGAAAAAAGATTACAAAAGAGTATTTGGGTATGCAATATCTTATTAGCTGGCTGGATGAAATGGATGAACTCCTTATGAAAGAAGAATTTGATATCAAAGAGTATTATGCAATGAGGAGACAATTGAATAGTGTTGTCGAGAGTACTTTAGACGAAGAAATGCGAGGTAAGATAAGAAACTCCTGGCATAGCTTCGGAAAAGCGTTAGATAAAAAAGCAAAACCTTATTAAAAACCTCGATAAGCAAAATCGAGGTTTTTCTGTTATGCACTAGAAAAACCAAGCTCTTCAGTGGTATTAGGCATACAAGCTAAAATACTGAAGAGCTTTTATTATTGCAAACTATCTGTTGTTCAGAGCTTATTTTCACTTTAAGCGTTAATCTTGCACTACACTGTCATTCTGAATGGAGCGAAGCTAAATGAAGAATCTTATAGAATAATGTTAACACAAGGATCCTTCGACTCCGCTACGCTACGCTCAGGATGACATATGGGGGTATTACGCTACGCTCAGGATGACATATGGGGGTATTACGCAGCGCTCAGGATGACATATGGGGTATTACGCAGCACTCAGGATGACATATGGGGGGGTAATACGCAACGCTAAGGTTGGCCCGGGGAGACTGTGCAACTTTTTGGATGACATTGGAGAATGATACTACATTTAAAATGACCTTAGCAGTTTTCAATAAATTCCTTGCCCGTTTTAATCTGCTCTAATACACTTTCCTTAGCAGGCCCGCCTGTAATCTTTCTTTCATTTACACAGGTTTGAAGACTTATTGCATCATAAACATCATTTTCAATTTTATCTGAAAAGGATTTTAGTTCTTCTAAGCTCATATCATCGATGTTTATGTTTTTCCCAAGACAGTAAGCCACCATACGGCCTATTATTTCATGGGAGTCTCTGAATGGGATTCCCTTTTTAACCAGATAATCGGCAATATCAGTGGCATTGGTAAAACCGCCTTTGGCAGAATTATACATAGTCTCTTTATTAATCTTCATTGTGTCCAGCACTTTTGTAAAAATAGGGAGGCAGAGCTTAACAGTGTCAACTGCATTGAATATGGCTTCTTTATCCTCCTGCATATCTTTGTTATACGCCAGAGGAATCCCTTTCATCATAGTAAGGAGAGAAATAAGACTTCCATAAACCCGTCCGGTTTTACCCCGGACAAGCTCGGCAACATCAGGATTCTTCTTTTGCGGCATAATGGAAGACCCTGTACTATAAGCATCATCAAGCTCAATAAATGAGAATTCTCCGGTGCACCAAAGAATAATCTCTTCACTGAATCTGGATAAATGCATCATGATTATTGACAGGCAGGAAGCCAGCTCAATTACAAAATCCCTGTCGCTAACTCCATCTATGCTATTAGCTGTAATAGCATCAAAACCAAGCTCAGAAGCCACCATTTGTCTGTCGAGAGGATATGTTGTTCCTGCAAGAGCCCCAGAACCCAGGGGCATTATATTCATTCTTTTAGTGCAGTCATCCAGCCTTTCAAGGTCTCTTTTAAACATTTGGAAATATGCCATGTGATGGTGTGCAAGGGTAATAGGTTGAGCTCTTTGCAAATGTGTGTATCCGGGCATAATAGTTTCAAGGTTTTCTTCAGCAATTTTTAGAATGACATTAAGAAGATCTTTTAACATTAATTTAAGCTCAATGATTTCATCTTTCAGATACATACGAAGGTCTAAAGCTACCTGATCATTCCTGCTCCTTCCGGTATGCAGTTTTTTCCCCACATCTCCGATTCTTGAAATCAGGAGGGTCTCAATATTCATGTGGATATCTTCAGCAGACACCTCAAATTCAACTTTTCCATCCTCAATATCTTTAAGTATTTCAAACAGTGTCTTATATATCAGATCAGCATCGGCTTTGGGAATGATTCCGCATGCACCAAGCATTTTAACATGAGCCGCACTGCCAAGTATATCGTGTCTATACAGCCTGTTGTCAAAATGTATTGACGAGTTGAAATCATCCATTAATTTATCTGTATTTTTAGAGAATCTACCGCCCCAAAGTTTCATAATTACCCTCAATTCTAAAATTAATTAATACACTGTCAGCCGCAACAGAGCTGACAGTGTAAATTATACAACTCTTTATTAATCTTTAATATTGTTTCGTTTCTTCATATTCGCCTGAACGGTACAAGGCAAACCAAAGAGATTAATGAAACCTTCTGCATCTTTTTGATTATAGACTTCATCTTCTTCAAAGGTGCACAGCTCTTCGCTGAACAGGGAATAGGGTGAAGTCGTTCCCGCAGGAATAATATTGCCTTTATACAGTTTCAGCTTAACTGTTCCGGTAACATATTTCTGTGTGGAGTCAACAAAAGCGGAAAGAGCTTCACGAAGAGGAGTATACCATTGACCGTAATATACAAGCTCGGCAAATCTTTGCGCCACAAGTGCCTTGTAGTGAGCTGTATCTCTGTCGAGAGTAATATTCTCAAGCTCCTGGTGTGCTGCATACAATATGCTTCCTCCGGGAGTCTCATAAACGCCACGGGATTTCATTCCTACAAGGCGATTCTCAACAATATCGATTATTCCAATACCATTTTCTCCGCCAATTTTATTTAATGTTTTCAAAATATCTATAGGTGATAATTCTTCTCCGTTAACCTTAACCGGAATACCTTTTTCAAACTCTATTTCCACGTAAGCAGGCTTATCGGGAGCTTTTTCTGGAGTTACCGACAGCTGGAGCAACCTGTCATATATAGGCTCGTTAGCAGGATTCTCAAGTTCAGAACCTTCATGGCTTAAATGCCAGATGTTTCTGTCACGACTGTAATTGCTGTCTTTGCTTACTGGTATGGGAATACCCCTTGCTATAGCATAATCAATTTCTTCTTCTCTGGATTTTATATCCCATATTCTCCATGGAGCTATAATTTTAAGATGGGGAGCAAGAGCTTTGATAGTTAGCTCAAAACGTACCTGGTCGTTTCCTTTACCGGTTGCACCATGACATATGGCAGTAGCGCCTTCTCTTTCGGCTATTTCAACCATGCGCTTTGCAATAATAGGTCTGGCAAAAGAAGTACCCAACAGATATTTGCTCTCATATACTGCGCCAGCTTTTAGTGTCGGGTATATAAAGTCAGTAATAAATTCTTCGGTGAGATCTTCTATAAAAATCTTACTGGCACCGGTTTTTATGGCCTTTTCTTTTAAATTATCCAGTTCTTCGGCTTGACCGACATCTGCAGCAACGGCTATAACCTCTGCATCATAGTTTTCTTTTAGCCATGGAATAATTATTGAAGTATCAAGACCTCCTGAATAGGCAAGAACTATTTTTTCCTTACTCATTAAAAATCTCTCCAATCTGTGCTAAAATTAGTTTGATATCAATTATTTCTGGGACTATTATGTTCCAGAAATTAAAAATTTAATAGTTTAGTTTTTATAATTATACAATGTTATGTATAATTATTCAATACCTTATGGTATATATTTATGGATAATAACACTTACATTATAGTACAGAGGTAAACGAATGAGAATAATAGGAATTGATCCAGGCTTTGCAATTACTGGTTATGGGGTAGTTGAATACACAGGTAATAAGTTTTCGATTATTGATGTAGGAGCTATCAGTACAGAGGCCGGTCTTGAATTATCGGAAAGATTATTAACCTTAAGCAATTGTCTTGATGAGCTTATAGCTCAGTATAAACCCGATGCAATGGCCGTAGAGGAACTTTTTTTCAATACAAATGTCAAAACAGCAATTAAAGTGGGCCACGGCAGAGGAGTTGCACTATTAGCCGCAGCAAGAGCTAATATAAAAGTATACGAATATACACCTCTTCAAGTTAAACAGGCTGTAGTCGGTTATGGCAGAGCTAAGAAGGAACAGGTCCAACAAATGGTAAAAGTGCTGCTTAATCTGGAGAGAATCCCGAAACCCGACGATGCAGCCGATGCTCTTGCCGTTGCTATTTGCCATGCCCATTGCAGCGGCTCGTATAGAGCAATTGATTTTCGTTGATGACAGGCTTATTTTATTTAATACAGAGTTAATGAATAATCATCTAACAGTCTAGTTATAAATGCTAAATAGTATAAAAGAGCCGGTTCTCTGGCAAGAACCGGCTTTAGTATTTGGCTGCGGATTAAGGATTTGAACCCTAACAAACTGAGCCAGAGTCAGTCGTGCTACCGTTACACCAATCCGCAATAATTATTGTCCTTTATGGAAACAGTATTATAAACTGTTTTATAGGGCGATTATCATTATAATATTATTATCAAATGATTTCAAGTCCTAATTTTTATTTTTATAGTTTGAGAAGACAATAATAAGCAAAGAGAGCTGCCATAACAGGCAGCTCTTATGATCAATAATGATAATTTAAACCTTAACTATCCAGTTAAACGGATCCGTTAGTTTTCCATACTGGATTCCTGTTATATTATCATAGAGCTTTTGTGAAAGTTCGCCTATTTTTCCCCCGCTTAAAAAAAGTTTTTTATCGTTCCAGCAAAGCTCTCCAATAGGTGAGATAACAGCTGCAGTACCTGTGCCGAATGCTTCTTTTAGCAGACCTTTATCAGCGGCGTCATAAACCTCCTGAATTGAAATTCTTCTTTCAGAAACTTTTAATCCCCACGAACGCAGAAGCTCCAGGCAAGATTTTCTTGTGATACCGGGCAAAATGCTGCCGTTAAGAGCTGGTGTAACTACTTCGTCATCTATAACAAAGAAGACATTCATTGTACCTACTTCTTCAATATATTTTCTTTCAACACCATCAAGCCATAATACTTGAGTATAACCATTTTTAGCTGCCTCCTGCTGAGCTTTCAGGGAAGCTGCATAGTTGGCACTGGCCTTTGCCTCACCAAGTCCGCCCTTAACGGCACGTACATAATGAGATTCAACAAATATTTTAACAGGATTAAGGCCTTCTTTATAGTAAGCTCCGACAGGCCCTGTAATAATTATAAACTGATAACTGCTTGATGGATGTACTCCGATATGAGGCTCTGTTGCAATAATAAAAGGACGTATATAAAGGGAAGTACCGGGTGCATCAGGAACCCAGTCCCTGTCAATATCAATTAATTTTCTTAATGCATCAACAGCAAAGTTCTCATCTATTCTCGGAATGCATAAAGCATCACATGATTTGTTTAAACGTTTGAAATTCTCGTCAGGTCTAAAGAGAAACACTTCGCCGTCTGTTTTATATGCTTTGAGTCCTTCAAAAATTGCCTGTCCATAATGAAATACCATTACAGCAGGTTCGTAATTAATTGAACTATAGGGAACAATTCTTGCATCATGCCAGCCTTTACCCTCTTCATAATCCATAATAAACATATGATCTGAGAAGAAATTACCAAAGGCAAGGTTTTCAGTTGCTGGTTTAGATTTAGGGTTTTTCGTCAGTTCTACTCTTATCTCCATAAAAAACACACTCCTTTGATAATTTAGTTTACACTATTTAAATGTAAAAATCTATAAATTTTATAATCATCAATACAATCGATATGTTTTAATTATTAATAATAATCTGATGTTACACATACTGAAACAAAAGTTCTGCAAACCGCATATGCTAAAAATATATCAGTTTGGAGTGTGAGACCATGGAAATTCATGTAGTTAAACCTGGCGAAAGTGTTTATTCGATTGCAACTCAGTATGGTGTACCATGGCAAAAAATAGTTTCCGATAATGAACTTGAGAACCCTAATCAACTTGTAGTAGGACAGACACTGGTTATTCTTCAGGGAAACAGGCAACATGTTGTAAGAAGAGGAGAGTCTCTGTATCTTATTGCTATGCAGTATCAGGTACGTATAAATGACATCATTAACGCCAACCCACAAATTACAAATCCTGCAGTTCTGCAAATAGGGCAGGTTATAACAATACCCCCCAGAGATATAAAGTTCGGACCTATACAAGTTAATGGCTATGCTTTTCCAAATATAGATATGGAAGTACTTAGAAAAACACTGCCGAATCTGACATACTTAAGCATATTCAGTTACCAGGTAAATGCAGACGGGAGTCTGGACACTATAGATGATTTGCCTCTTATACAGGCAGCCCGTTCCTTCAGAGTAGCTCCTTTAATGGTAATTACAAACATTGGTGATGAAGGCGGCTTTGACAGTGATTTAGCAAGCACAATACTAAGAAGCACTACAATTCAGGATACTCTTCTGGATAATATTGTACGTATATTGGAGGAAAAAAACTACAGCGGCCTTGATATAGATTTTGAATACATTTATCCAAATGACAGGGAAAATTACAATAATTTTCTCAGAAGAGTTGTAGCAAGATTACGACCTTTAGGATACAGTATAACAACCGCACTTGCGCCAAAGATATCTGCCGATCAGGAAGGGTTGTTGTATGAGGCTCACGACTATCCCGTTCATGGAGAGCTTGCTGACCATGTTATACTCATGACTTATGAATGGGGATACACCTATAGCCCTCCCATGGCTGTGGCCCCGATTAATGAGGTTCGCAGAGTTCTTAATTATGCAGTGACTGCAATTCCCCGTCAGAAAATATTTATGGGCATACCAAATTATGGGTACAATTGGACTCTGCCTTTTGAAGAAGGAACCGCTGCTCAAACAATTTCTAATGTAGGTGCAGTTAATTTAGCTTATGAAGTGGGGGCATGGATTAGTTTCGATCCTATTGCTCAAGCACCGTTTTTCAGGTATTATGACTCAAATGGAAGACAGCATGAGGTTTGGTTTGAAGATGCCCGGAGTATCCTTGCCAAACTCACACTGGCAAACGAGTTCAGATTAGGGGGAATCAGCTATTGGACAATAAACCGTTACTTCCCGCAAAATTGGCTGGTGTTGAATTCGGTATATGATGTTGTTAAAGTGCTTTAAATTATCTCATACAAAACCTGTTTACTAAAAAGAAAAACATTTAACGCCCTGTGTATTATCCGCAGGGCAGTATTTTATTTTGGGATGTTTANACAGTCACCCGATTGGTATAGATTTATTAGTACCGTCATGGGGGGGACTGATTGGTATGAATAATTTGCCGGGCCTTCTTTCTGGATTAAACGAAAATGTCGGGAACAGAAAAGTACTGGTATCAATAAGACGTGGACTTACATATATGATTCCGCTTATACTGCTGGGTTCATTTGCATTAGTTGATAAATAAATTGCTCCTAATAAGTCTTTTCCGGATCTTGGGGCCCGTTATGGCAATAAATAAAATTTTTATAATATCACCCGGAATAAATGGAACAACGCCGACACCAATAGCAGCAAATACTGCCATGTCGGCTTGGTATGATAACCATATAGTACCAAATGCATAACATACAATTGTCCCCAGTATCATACCCAGAACGCATATGTACCACCTATTAATAAATCTGTCAATAAAAACCCCAGAGATTAATGTCATAAATATAAAACCAATAATGTATCCTCCCGTTGGTCCTAATATTTTTGAAGCTCCACCTGAAAAACCCGAAAAAACCGGAGCTCCCGCCAAACCAATTAAAAGATATATTAAAAGACTCATTACAGCTTTTTTTGTACCAAGTATGTAAATTGTAAAAAAGATTGCCAGATTAGTGAAAGAAACAGGCACTAAACCGACAGGTATTGCTAAAGGGCCCAGTATACAAAGTACTGCTGCCATCAACCCAATTATCGTTATTTGATAAACAGTAGGTTTTTTTACCATAGTATTCTCCTTAATTCGTTATAATTAAAGTTAATTAAATAGCTCATATGGAAGTATAAACGAAAAGCAATACTATTGTCAACCAAATATTATCCTGAGTTAACATAAAGTTTTTCTTAATAAACCCGATTTATAAAGATTTTGAATCATTTATACCTATTGCTTATTTTGATATTGCAGATTGATGTTTATTTATTCAAAGCTGAGGTAATGTTTATTTAGACATTGCATAGCGCAATTGACATAAAGTGATGATGACAAAACATAAAACCTAAAGACAATGGATTAACTGTGATATATTCCCGATAGATATGTTTAAATTAATTGTATAAGGAAGGTAATAAAATGTTCAGAAATAAAGTAGCAGTAATTACAGGCGGAGCCTTGGGAATAGGGAAGTGTATAACACAACAGTTTGCTAAAGAAGGCGCCAGAGTAGCCTGCATAGATATGAACCTGGCGGCTGGAGAGGAAACAAAAGCCGAAATATTGGAAGATGGAGGCGAGGCTCTGTTTTTCTTTGGTGATCTTGCTAAGGAGAAAACGCTTATAGACTTTACCAAGAAGGTTATCGAACACTATGGAAATATTGATTATCTTATCAATAATGCAATGATCAGTAAAAAAGGTATAATGTCCGATTGCGGGTATGAGGATTTCAATGAAGTTCTTCGGGTTGGAATTACAGCCCCCTATATGCTTACAAAGCTATTTTTGCCTTATTTCAATAAGGGTGGGGCAGTAGTTAATATTTCATCAACCCGTGCTTTTCAGTCTCAAAAGGATACAGAAAGCTACACGGCTGCTAAAGGCGGCATAACAGCCTTAACTCATGCACTGGCAGTGAGCCTTGCAGGTAAAATTCGTGTAAATTCAATTTCACCAGGTTGGATTGATACTGGAAGCACTTATGATAAAAACTATATCCCCGATTATTCGGATGCTGATAAGAAGCAACATCTGTCAGGACGGGTCGGTCATCCTATGGATATTGTAAGAACTGTATTCTTTTTGTGCAATGAAGACAACAGCTTTATAAACGGTCATAATATTGTAGTTGACGGTGGAATGAGCAAACTTATGATTTATACCGAAGATTACGGCTGGCATTATGAAGTATGATTAACAGTATATGAACCTGTTAAAATCCGGATTATACCAGAGGCTTTTCAGATAGAAATTACGGTTTGAGGACAAAAATGATATTCGATCTTAAATAAAACTGGCAGATAATCTAAACGACCATCTGCCAGTTTATTAATGATATTCTATTTACTTTGTACTACTCCAACTATTAACGCAGAACCCTCAGCACGAGAAAGCACAATAGCTCAATTAGACCACTAGTTGTGCAATAAATGAAAGGTCAACAATATTAATAATCCCATCATTATTGACATCCGATGACTTTGCAAGACTCCAATTCAAATCTCCTTCACTTACTTGATAGTAATATGTACAAATAGCAAGGTCTCCAGTGTTTATCACACCGTCATTGTTAACATCTCCGGCATTCCATGATTCTTCAACGAGTATATCAATACCTGTACCTGAAGCTGAATATACCAGGCTACCCGGCATAATACCGAAGTCTGATTTTGCAATGGTAAAGGAACCCAACTCACCGGCAACGGTGTCCTTCGATATAAAATTAAGATTAAAAAGTGGAGCCCTGCCTGAGTTAATCGCTATCCCTTCAGTCGCAAAAATTATCCTGACAATTCCAGGCTGATCATGTTTTATATAGAAAAACTTATCCGGATCGCCTATTGGTTCATAAGATTTAAATTCAAAAAGGCTATCATCATAGTTTAGGATAATATCTCCGGCATATATACCTTCGGTAAAGTTATTGAGTATAACATTCAATGTGAATTCTTCTCCGGGTTCTACTTTTTGAGTACCCTCAATAAAGACAGTTGAGTCATCTGAGGGCTCGTCGTTGCTATAAGAATTCTGCAATGTAATCTCGGTGACGGCAGTAGAGGCCAACGAAACATCTCCGTAGGCAGTGGATACGTCGGCAACTTTAGTGGTCAGGTCATAGGTAACTTCGGTCGATTCGGAAGCGTAGACTGTCGAAACGACTGTGAACATTTGGAGTATCATCGTGATACAACATAGGATAGCCCAGATTCTTGATACTTTCTTCATTTTGTTCGTCCTTTCTAGATGTAATATGGTTATAATAAACAGCAGATATTTATCCGCTATAATTATCAAATCTTAATGACTTGTATAACTTCAATACAATTCTTTTAAACAACAAGCAGCATGAGCGGCTTTAATCACATGTTTATGTAGTCTTGAACTATATTAAAACAATCAACCACCTCCATTAAAGGTTTACTATTACTAATGCAAAGAGTCCTTCGAGCTAAATAGTACCCAAAAACAAAATAACAATAACAGTATATATAAAAAATAAAATAGGTAAATAAGCAAATAAGTATGAATGGGGTGGTCCTGGCTATATTAGCAAGTTTATAAATTTTTGAGCTAAATATAATTCTGTTGGGAAATATTCTTTTATTTCCCAACAAACTGTGACAGGGTGCGACATGGGACTGCTCTATACTAAAATGAATCTGGCAGATAATCTGAACGATCATCTGCCAGAAATATACAGCTATTTCATCAGAAAGAGTAATAGCTCTGTTATAACACTAGTTGTGCAATAAATGAAAGGTCAATAATATTAATAATCCCATCATTATTGACATCTGATGATTTTGCAAGACTCCAGTTGGGATCTCCTTCACTGACCATATAGTAGTATGCACAAATTGCAAGGTCTCCAATGTTTATAACACCGTCTTTATTTACATCTCCAGCTTCCCATGATGCTTCAACAAGTATATCTATACCTGTACCCGAGGCTGAATATACCAGTCCACCCGGCATTATACCGAAGTCTGCTTTTGTAATTGTAAAGGAACCCGACTCACCGGCAGCGGTATCCTTGGCTATAAAATCAATAGTGAAAAGCGGAACTCTGCCCTCGTTTATCGCTGTCCCTTCAGTTGCAAGAATTACCCTGATACTTCCTGGCTGTTCTTGTTTAGTATTTATAATATTAACCAGATCACCTGTCTCATGGTAAGTCTTAAGCTCAAAAAGGCTNTCATCGTATTTTAGGATAATATCTCCGGCATATATACCTTCGGTAAAATTATTGAGTATAACATTCAATGTGAATTTCTCTCCGGATTTTACTTGTTGGCTACCCTCTATGAAGACGGTTGATTCATCAGAAGGCTCGTCGTCGCCAAAAGGATTCAGCAATGGGATCTCGACAACGGCTGGGTTGGTATAGAGAGTCCCGGATATTGTGATATTAGCGTCGTGGGTAAGAACCGGGTTGTCCGTATTTCCATCTGTCAGACGGTTATAGGTGAACACCAGCTTGTCGTTGAGGATGTTAACCGACAGGCAGACAGCCGGGCCAACGGTGGTTTCTTTATAAGGTTTTTGGGTGGGGTAAAAATCGTTCATACAGCCAACATTGGCATAGGTGAAGTTGATGGTCTTGTATTGTTCTTCGGCATAGAGGATTGAGTCGCCACGCTGCTTGATGGTGTGACGATTGGTATCTGTATAGTGGTTGTGTCCCCACAAGAACACAATGTCGAGATTGTCGCCGTATTTGTTAATAGTATCAATCATCAAGTCGGCATTTTCTATGTTGCGCCACTGCCAGTTGTAGGCACGGTGTAAAGGCCAATGGGTCTGGATGAAGATTACCTTTCCTGAGCCGACCTTTCCGGCCAGATAGGTGTCAAGGGCTTGTATGTCGTCCTCATAGAACAATTCCTTGTCAACGCCGCTGGTGTTACCCTGCGCGCCGATATGGAAAATCTCATACTCGTCACCAACATAGCTGACGCCGACGCGGTCAAATCCAAATATACGCTTGAATTCCTCATCGCTTATACCGCCGTTAGTTTCCTTATCATGGTTACCTGTCGTAAAGGCATATTCAGCGTCGGGATAAGTTGTTGAGAGGACACCAGTCAGTATAGAGTAGACCTCCTCCCAGTTGACAAGGTAAGCCATGTCGTCATAGAGATAGTCGCCACCGAAGGAAATCACCTCCGGATTGATGTTTTCTGCCTTCAGTAGCGGCAGAATAGCGCGAAGGTTAGTAAAATTAGGCACACTGCCGGTAAGGTCTGAGTGTGTATCGGACATAAAGAGCAGCTCGTGACGTACCACGGGATCACCTGGATCTCCAGGATCGCCTGGATCACTTGCTTCTGTTGCCTTATACAGCTGTACCGGATAGTTTGCCAGAGAGGATTCCATATTCGACTGTGAAACACCTGGGCAGTCAAAGCCGGCTTCGGCACCGCGCAGGAAAAACACATAGTCACTGGGGTCAGAACTGAACAGGAACATGCTCTTGATGGTGCCATCATCGTTTATATCCTCAAAAGCCCAATAGCAATAATGGGGCTTTGATGCAACGTTGGTGGCGTCATAGGTGGAAGTATTCAAAGGAGCAACACCCGTTCCACCGCTGGAGGCCCGGGAAAGGTACTTGCTGTCACCGTTGGTAATAAAGAAGCCTGTAGTATAGGGACCGGCCAACTCCGAGGTCCCTTCAGCGAAGTCCCATATCATATCATCGGTTACTTCGGAAGTTATCTTGCCGTCGGACACGGTTACAAGGGTTGAAGCCAGTGAAACACCGCCGTTGGCAGTGGGGACATCGGCAACTTTATTAGTCAATGAATAACCATTGGAGACAATTATGTACTTCTCGCCCGCTTCAACTGTGGTGGACAGTTCATAGGTAACCTCTGCCGACTCGGATGCGGCGACTGCGGGAACAATTGTAAACATCTGGATGATCATCGCAATGCAACAGAGGATAGCCCAAAATCTTGTTACTTTCTTCATTTTAATCACCCTTTTTTAAAAAATATTGTTGTAATGAAACAGCAGATATTTATCTGCTGAAATTACCAAAAACTTAATACTTACATGACACAACCTCCTATAATATTACATNTAAGCTATAATGTAACATATTAAGCAACAAAATTCAATGATTTATCAGGCTGTTTCTATATACTTTTTTAAGGTGGTATATCCACATTTATAGGGGATTGAATGGAAATGATTTTGCTCACAACACCTGTATAAATTAGGAATATTATTAATAAATTAACAGGTGCAAGCATAGATATTGTAATAAAATGAAAAAAAATAGTGCAACCGCTCATGTACTGCTATTAGGATTAAAGGGTTGTTAATTTGAGAGTATCATTGATCAGAAATGAGACAGGGGGATGGTTTTTTGTCTGTGCTATATTGAAATACGCTTAAAACAATATAAAAAATCATTTAGAATTAATTCTTTATAAATAACGTTTGGTGTCCCGTCCAATAACATTGGCATACAGTTCAATATATTGCTTAATAGTACTTGCCATTATCTTACCGATTAAAACTTCTTCTACTTGGAAAAAGCCAACTGATGCAGTCATTTCTACTGATATCTTTATTGGTTTTTCTGTACCTTTCTCAATTGTAACCTTTTCTACTGAAGAAGAGGAATATTTGTGTATATCACCTACGCGGGACTCGTTACTGATAAGCAGGGGAATCCGTGAGCGGCCTTTTTCCATATCACATCCGTCTGCAACAAGTATTATTCCGGCCTCCAGTGATGATATAGCGTGATGGGTCATATGCCCCATAATGCCTTCCAGAGTAACACTTTTAATTGTAATCTGGCGTAAAAGCTGATTTGGAAAAACAGTATTCAGGATGCGGTCAATAATCCTTTCTGCCAGAACAAAAGAGCTGATTTCATGATTCTGTCGTCCTACAGACATGCCGATATCATGAAGGAAAGATGCCAGCAAGACTGCTATACGGCTATCTTCATAGGACCCTGTTTCTTCTTTTACAATGCTTGGATGTATACCTTCTTCTTTAAGGATATTAAACATATTCATTGCATTTATTGCAACTTTACGCATATGCACAGGACCGTGATCATTAAAACCGAGNCGCCGGATAGAAACCGCATTAGCCAGCTCCTGCCATTGGTGAATTTCTTCATCTGATGTTATTAAGCGTGCTGTTTCAAGAGCTTCGCCGCTCAGCATTCCAAAAAGTGTCTGTTCAAGACTCAGTTCATAAGATGATTTCATAATTATATTTCCTACCTGTTCTTATTTAAGAAAATTCTAGTTTTATATATTAGTATCTAATAATAAGATTATCATTTGCTCAGAGTTTTTCCAATAACATTATTATAAATATCGGTATTAATAAGACAAAAGAGAAAAAAATTCAATGTCTTACCTTAAGAAATCTATATTGTTAACAAAAAATTTAGTTGTTATAGTCAAGTTATACTATATTAGGGGGGGCTAAACAATGAAAGCAGTATATCTAGAAGAGACTAAAAGAATCAAGATCAAAGATATTCAAAAACCTGTTCCCAAGGCGGGGGAGGTTTTAATAAAGGTAGATGCATGCGGCATCTGCGGTTCAGATGTGCATTATTGGCAGCATGGGAGAATTGGTGATTTTATAGTCAAAGAGCCTATGATTCTCGGGCATGAGGCTGCAGGAACGGTAGTGGAAATTGGCAGCGGTGTCGACAATGTAAAAGTTGGTGATATAGTGGCGCTGGAACCAGGTATAACTTGTATGAAGTGTAACAACTGCCGAAATGGTTTATACAATTTATGTTCGGATGTTGAATTCTTTGCAACTCCTCCGGTGGATGGAGTAATGAAAGAATATGTTACTCACCCTGCAGAATTAGTGTATCTTGCTCCTTCTGGAATATCTGCTGAAGTCGCTTCTCTGGCAGAACCATTATCAGTAGCTGTTCATGCTTTACGTTTGGCAAATTTTCAATCCGGCCAGAAAGTATTGGTGTACGGTGCTGGAATTATTGGAATATGTGTTATGCTTGCCGCTTTTGAATCAGGTGCATCTGAAGTAGTAGTCGCGGACATTCAGGAAGCTCGCCTTGACCGTGCAAAAAAACTAGGTGCCTCTGAAGTTATAAACAGTAAAAACAGCAAGCCGAACTCTCAATACTATGATGTAGTTTTCGAATGTACCGGTGCTGAGACTTGTGCCATAAGTGCAATAAAGGCAACACGTTCTGGCGGGAACATTGTTTTGATTGGCATGGGTCCAGATGAAATGGATCAAATTCCTCTGTTAGACGCTATATGCCGGGAGATTAAAATCCATGGTTCATTTAGATACAGAAATACATATCCTGTTGCCTTGAACATTATTGCCAAGAATCAGGAACTGTTTTCGCAGCTAATTACCCATCACTTTACAATTGATGAAGTTGAGGAAGCTTTTGAAGTGGCATTGAAAGATCCTTCAGCCTGTAAGGTAATGGTAAATTTATAATAGCGCTGTGGATTTAATATAAATTAATGTGGTATTGTAAATGTTATTACCCTTTAATACATATGATAAAGCCGGCTGCTTATTAATGTCAGCCGGCTGTTTTAAGTAATATTTATATGGTGTGACAATTGGTTTATTATGTTTTTTGGGAAGCGTGCTGTCTATACTCTCCTGGAGTCATACCTGCTTGTTTTTTAAACACTCTTGAAAAATGCGTTACATCCATATATCCCAGCTTATCGGAAATAGAATAGACTGGAATATCTGTAGTAACCAGCATTTGCATTGCTTTATTAATCTTGTACTCTAAAACATATGTTTTAAAATTGACACCAACAGTTTCTTTGAACAGAATACTGAGATAAGTTGGGTGAATATTAAGTTTGTCTGCAACAGTATCAAGACTTACAAGCCCACAGTCATCACGCAGCATTTTATCTACTACTAATTTAACCGAATCAGATTTTGTCATCATCTTTTTGTGTATATTTTTATAAATATCCTCAATGCATGCTTCAAAACGTGTTTTAAGCTCTGAAAGAGTCCTGCTGGATTGTAAATTTTCTTCATACAGAGAATGAAACTCTGAAGGCTTGCTTTCCATAATATACATAAGCTCCATTGAAATAAGCAGGAGAAGTTCCTTACAAAACAGACAAGCGTCATTCTGCTTAATATTGGATTTCCGTATATAATCGAAAAGGTCATCGATTTCATTGTTAGGACAGCTGAATGAAGCAGAAAATACCATGGAGTTTGTTATCAAGGTAGAATAACTATGCAAATGAACAAGATCATATTTTTTTGAAACCAAATAATCGGATTGATTACCGGAATAGTAATAAACTTTGCCGCTGCCGTCAGTAAATTCTCTCTGCAGAGCCCGGACTGCTTGGTTATAAAGATCTCTGAATTTTGCTTTATCATTCGTTTTCTGGCTAATTCCAGCAGAAGCGATGCAATCATTGTCTTTTGCCAGTTGGAAAATACCATTTATCCATTCAATAAATTTTGAGTGATTACCAAAAATCATAAACAAATAGTAACCATGGCGAATTTCGTAAAATGATACAGAGGTGGGACATTCTTTTATTGCTTCCTCTATAATGTAATTGTTTTGACTGGTTGTTTTCATGGGGTTCTTCTGCATCATACTGACCAGCATCGCATGATTTTCAATATGCATAAGGCATAGAGAAACAGATTGGGATTTAATTTGTGGCTCGATTAACTGAATATATTCATCTACGGCCACCGAATTCATGCGTCCTGAAGCAATATCCAGAAAAAACTTCGTCTCCATGATTTTAGTCTGTTTGGCTTTGGATTCATCTTCAATTTCTATAATCTCAATAGCCTTTCTTATCACATCCAAAAACTCATTTTGACGAATGGGCTTTAGCACATAGTGAATAACTCCGAGTGAAATGGCTTGCTGTGCATATTGGAAGCGATCATAGGCACTTATTATTACCAATCTTGGATTGTACTCATTCCTGAGCTTATTGCACATTTCTAATCCATTGCATCCGGGCATTTCCACATCGGCTATTACAAGAGGAGGCCTGTGTTTGAGAGCGAATGCTATAGCGTCCTGGGCATTGTCAAAACAATGAATCTCCAAATCCAGATCCGAGGTTTCCAACAAGCGAGAAATACCAGACAAAACCCAATGATCATTGTCAACTATCATTGTTAACATAATATTTTCCTCCTTTATTTGAATTCGGTTGAAACGAAAGAGTAAATCGAACGAGCAATCCCTTGGGATGGTTTGGGTGTAAACTTATTCCATATTCTTCACCAAAGAAGAGTTTAATCCTTTCATTGATATTATATAACCCATAACCATGGCAGTTTTCTCCGTAACTGGGCTTGGGAAATGAGGTACTGGTGTCGTAGCTCTCGAGACCGGGCCCATTATCAGAAACATCAATTATTAGATTATTATTATGTTTATAAACCTGTATCCCTACAAAAAGTTTTGTTTCTGAAAAGCCATGAGAGAGTGAGTTTTCCACGATAGGCTGCAGTATAATTTTGGGTACCATGCAATCCATGCAATCGTCTTGCGCATTAATTAAGTAAGTGATTCTATTTTGATAATTCAACGACTGGAGGTTTAAATAGCTTTCTATCTGCTTGAGTTCACTGCTAATAGTATGAAAAGCAACCCCCTTGTCCAATGTTAGCCTGTAAAAATCAGATAATGCTGTTATTATGGAACATATATCCTGATTGCCTGTGGTATAAGCAATCCAGTTTATCGAATCAAGAGAGTTATATAAAAGATGCGGATTGATTTGTGACTGCAGCGCCAAAAGTTCTGCAGCACGTTTTTTATCATTAACATCATTAATCTCCCAGATCAGCTGTTTAATTCGTTTCGACATATCATTGAATGTTGTGCCAAGGTAAGCCAACTCATCTGAACCGGTAATTTTGACCAGCGGAAAGCGGTTCTCACGGCTTGTATCCTTCATTGCTTTGATAAGTTGGTTTATTGGAGTGTTTATTGAGCTTGTGACAAGCACTACAAAAATAATAAGTACAAACAATAAAATGGCAGTTATAGCAACAGCCCCGTAATACTCTTTGATAAGCGGGAAAGTAAAACTTCTGTAATCGTTAAGCAGAAGGACCTTCCATTTCAATGGATCTGTATATAACTGTGATATGAGGTACTCAGAGTTATTAAAATCCTGCAACTCGAAGAAGGGCTCCTCAGAATTTATACTTTTTAAGCCGGGATTTGACGCCAATTCACCATTTGTTGTTGTAATCACTTTTCCATCCGGATCAAAAACTATTAAGTCACTATCAGTAATATCATTAGGGGGATATAAGGCATTTGCCAGATAATCGTCTGATAAGCCAATAATAATTGCTCCTATGACATGGCCGTCTATATGAGACTTAACTTGCATGCCGATTATAACGGCATCGCGTCCCTTATTACTTATGAAAGGACGACTTTCAAGCTCCATAAGGCCGAAAGTATGAATTCGTTCCTCAGAGTGGATTATTGTGTCCAAAATGGCACTTGTTTTTGCATCCCCAGTAGTCAATGGCCTCATGTTATATACGATACTAGACGAAAGTCCCGAAACTTCCAGGCCTACCAGTCCTGGAATCTTTCGTGAAGTTGAAAACAATTGATTTTGTATGTCCGAATAAGAAGACCAGTCACCCGTTTCAACCGCATTGTTAAAACCGTTAACACTTTTTATAAATGAGACTTCGGTAGCCATTATATTCAGTTGTTCCACACAGGCGGCAAGATAGGTATCAAAATTATATTTTACATTATGAGCAGTGCTATAAACATATTCCTTTGTTTTTTTCAAAACCAGTTGCGTGGAAGTAATATAGAAAGCCACTATCGTACATGCTATGACAAATACGGATATAAAAACTATCAATAGAAGTCTTGTTCTCAAAAGTGTAGATCGAATGAATCTCATAAAGTTGCTCTCCTTAAATTGCACATTAAATGTCTCATGTAAATATGATAAAAAAACCATATCATGTTCGAAACTTATAATGAAAAGAAATTGCAATATTCATAAAAAATTATAACATATAAATTATGCCCTGCTGGCACGACCTTGAAAAAGTCAGATTACATATTAAAAAACACAAGATGTTAATCATTTTATTAATATTTATAATAAAACATGTGGTTAACAAAACAAATTTTTTGTTAAATTCCACGATAAACAGATAATTTAGGAGGGTAAACAATGATCAAAAAACTAATTACGTTTTTGCTGGCTTTGTCTATGATGGTAACAATGGCCGCATGTGGAAACACAGCCAGTAATCCTGATGGCAACTCTCAACCAACAACACAGACTGGCAACAATTCTAACGGTGAAGTTGCTGAACTTGTTTTCTGGGATATGATGTGGGGAAGATCAGATTCTTATCCTGAAACCGTTCAGGCTCTTGTTGACAAGTTCAATTCTGAACATGAAAACATCCACGTTACTGCTCAAATTCTTCCATGGGATAACTTTTATCAGCAGTTTTTAACAGCGGTAACCAGTGGTGCGGCACCGGATATCAGTACCNGAGGATTTTCCCAATCCACACAATATGCCGCAATGGATGAGTTGGTGGACCTTTCTTCCATCGTAGCGGAATGGGAAGCAGAAGGCTTTATTAAGAATTTCCCCGAGGGAAGTATTGAGTTGCATCAATATAACGGTATGCAGGCCGGTATTCCATGGATAATCGATCCTCGTGTCATTACTTACAGAAAAGATGTGTTTGAGCAAGCTGGTATTACCAAACTTCCTACTACATGGGATGAATTTTTGGATGTTTGTGAAACTATAAAAACTAAAACCGGCATGACTCCTCTGGTTATACCTGGTGACCGTGATGGTGCTCAAGTATTCCTAAGCATGATGTTTGAAAATGGTGTCGGAGTAACCGATAGCAGCGTAAATCCCGCTTTCGACAGTTCTGGTGTAGGCGAAGTACTGTCATACGTTCAGACATTGTATGAAAAAGGGTACATCTCCAGCAGTACTGCCAGTTATACCGATCCCGATATGGACTCTATGCTTTTATCAGGCAATGCCGCAATGTGCTATGGCGCACTGCGTACAACAGTCTATAAATCTGGTGACCCGATAGCAGAGACATTGGGCGTTATGCCAAGTATTTCATCCAACACAAATAATTCTCCAAGAACTCTGATGTGGGTTAACCCAATCGTAGCATACAGCCAAACAGAGCATCCCGAAGAAGCAAAAGTATTTATTAAGTGGTGGATTGAAAATATGCTTCCTCTCTTCACAGATGGTGGCGTTAACGGTTACCCCGCGAACAAGGGATTATTGGAAGATAAATTCTTTAACGAAATGCCTTATATTGCTGAAGCAATCAATAATGCGGTACCCTATGGCACAAGCCCCGTCTGGCCATCAGCAAATCTTTATACTGCATGGTCTGTTATCGAAGGTGAGAACTATCTTGGAATGGCATTACAAGAAATCGTAACTGGCAACAAGGATCATACAGCTATCCAGAAGAAGTACCAGGGACTCATTGAACAGGCATTTAAAGACGCTGAATAGGTTGTAGTATGGTTATTGAAGAGGCATTTCGCCTCTTCAATAAACTGGAAGGGGAAGACTATGAATAATAAGTTGTTGGTGCGGAGAAATATCGTCGGTTATTATATGCTGATTCCGGCCACCATTCTTTTTCTGCTTATCAATGCATTTCCACTGGTCTACGGCTTAATATTAAGTTTAACCGATAAGAACTATACAAAGCCAAAGAGCGGGAAATTCGTTGGTTTGGAGAACTTCAAATCGATATTACACGACTCCGAATTTTGGAGCATCATGGGTTATACAATTGTATATACGGTTTTTGTTGTGGCTTTTAGTTATCTTTTAGGATTAGCTCTTGCAGTGCTGCTGAACAAAAACATAAAATTCAGGGGAGTGTTCCGAGCATTAGCGTTATTCCCCTGGGTTATACCAACCGTTGTGGCAGCACAAAACTGGCGCTGGTTGTTTAATGACCAGCTAGGCTTTATAAACAGAACATTGATGGAATTGAGCATTATCAAAGAGCCCATACTCTTCCTTGCAAATGCAGACCTGGCCAGATTAAGTGTCATAATAGTCGCAATTTGGAAATCCTATCCTTTCATGATGGTAGTACTTCTTGCCGGTTTACAGTCAATAGGTGATGAGATGTATGAGCCAGCTTACATAGATGGTGCTAACCGAACCAAGATTTTCTGGTATATAACAATGCCCACTCTGAAACCTATGTCAATAGTATGTACAACTTTGATGGGGCTATGGACATTCAATACATTATCGTTTGATAATATTTATCTTTTGACACAGGGAGGTCCTTCAGGATCAACCTATGTTATGTCAATCCAATCATATTATACTGCAATCTACCGTGGTAAAATCGGGTATGCTTCAGCAATATCGGTTATGATGATGGTAATCATTGCTCTTGCTGTTCTTATCTATGCAATAGCCAAATATACTGCTGCTATAAAAGAGCAGAGAAATGCAGGTGATGTAAATGGTTAGACAACAAAGCTGGTTAACATATGTACTAATTATAGTACTCCTTGCAATAGTATTATTACCTCTTATTTCGATGGTTTCCACATCACTCAAAACTGATGCCGAGCTTTACGGAAGCAATTCATTGCTGCCCCAAAATCCAACCTTGGATAATTACAGATACGTTTTTAAAAACACGGATTTCCCACAGCAGGTTATAAACAGTATACTCGTTAGTCTTACAGTAACACTAATCAGTGTCTTTGCGGCATCGTTTGCTGGTTATGCACTAACCAGATTCCGTGGCAGGATTTTTGGCATATACAAGGGTTTTCTTTATCTTATTCAGATGATCCCGGCAGTACTTATGTTGATGCCGCTGTTTATGGTAATACGATCACTAGGTCTTTATGACAACTTAGTTTCACTAATGATAAGCTATACGGCTATTAATCTTCCAATTTGTATTTGGATGATGAAGAGCTTTTACGAGACAATTCCCTATGAAATCGATGAATCGGCCTTAGTCGACGGCTGCGGTCCGTTCATGGCATATGTAAGGTTGATTCTGCCCATGTCTGCTTCAGGATTGACGAGTGTAGGTATTATTGCATTCATATATGCGTGGAATGAATACATGCTTGCAAGCGTATTCATCCGGACAAACACTTTAACTACCCTAAGCGTAGGGCTCAGTCAGTTTTCGCAGCAATTCTCGGTTGAATGGGGTGCAATGATGGCTGCGTCCTCTATTGCAACAATCCCGGCTGCACTGTTTCTGGTATTTGCCCAGAAGTATATTGTGGAAGGCATAACAGCTGGAGCTGTAAAAGGATAATTTTTATAAATTATAAATTATAGAAGAATGGGAGATGAGGACATGATTGATTTTTCAAAAGTACGTGGTTTTAACTATCAACCAAGCTATGGTACATCCAGCTTTGAAAATTGGATGTATTTTCGCCCAGAAATCGTAGAACTGGAATTAAGACGAGGGCGCTTCTACTTTCCTAAAATGAATACTATTCGCGTATGGCTTGACATGAAAGCATGGACCCGCGATAAGAAGAGATTCCGTGATAATTTTGAGTTCGAGCTTAAAATAGCTGATGCTCTGGATTTGAAGGTTGTACCAGTTTTGTTGAACCGCTGGCATGCAGACCCAATGGACAACGGAGGGGAATATATTGATAATTTTTACCCCGGTGCAAGCCATTGCAACCAACCTTACTTGCTGGAGCAATATGTTGATGAGATTGTTGGTACACACAAAAATGACGAACGTATTCTGGCTTGGGATATCTGCAATGAGCCTTTTTCATATACTGTTCCTTCATCAACAATACCTGATATCGAAGAGGCAGAATACCAGTGGTTAGCTAGTGTATACCATCAGATTCATGAAATAGGTGCAGCAGCTCCCGCTGGAATCAGCTTGCGGCCAGATGATGGACGCCCAGGTATAGAACGTGTTGTTCCTATCTCTGATGTATTGATGATTCACCCATATTACTGGCCTGCTGTAGATAACGAGCAGGATCGGGCTGAATTTGAGGATTTCCTTGACATGTACTGTGATGTCAGCCAAAAGAGCAAGAAGCCTTTGCTTGCTACAGAGACCATATGGGGATCCATGGATATTAACTGGAGAATAAATAATATCAAATATACCATGACAGAGCTTTCAAAGCGCAATATCGGGATTATTGCTCATGCGTTACATTACAGCAAAGTACCAGACTTACACGATCCTGAAGATGGTCCTGTGGGCTGGAAAGAACCTATGGATTATTCCAATCCGCATATGCGTATGGCCCCATATCCTGGAAATATGTGCTTCATTAAGAAAGACGGAACCCTCAGAGAAGGGCATGGAATCTTCAACGATTATTAATTGCAGGCGGTATTGGCTTTATGCCAATACCGCTAATTTGTTTAATCCTTTCTACCAAACCATAAACTTCATCTTCCGAATCATTATCTTGCATAGACTCAGATTCCGGTCTGTTTTTGATCATGCTTTCAAAGTAATTGTAAACAGGCAGGAATATAATTACTAAATTGATGTTTGTCTTCAACTATCAATATGAATATCTTATTGCCACTTTTCAAATAATAGATTGGTGCTTATGTCAATCATTATTTATGCTACCCTTTTATAAAAATTATGTATTATTTGTCTGTAACAAGTGCCTGTTTATAGCTGTAGTTTTCGCTATTTAACAAAAATATTTAGAAAGACAAAAAATGTTGGATTTTTTTCCATCATTTTGATACACTTAAAAAATATTTTAATTATATTTTGTGGAGGACAGATTTTTAATGGAAGAAAAGAGATACCTGAAAGGGTACTTTTTTGTTGCTATAGCAGGATCCCTATGGGGAATTGGTGGATTTTTTGTTACTAAAATGAGTCAAACGGGTGCATCCTCACTTATGACAGCATTCGCCGGTCACTTTTTAGCACTTCCGCCTCTATTGCTCTATTTATTGGTGGTAAAAGGTTTTGATGGACTAAAAATTTCAAAAAAAGGTCTATTGGTTAGTATTTTGCTAGGAGTATTAACAAAAGGAATTTTCAAATTGTCTTTGGACACAAGCATGATTTTAGTAGGGGTAGCAACGTCTACAATCCTTATGTATTTAGCCCCGGTTTGGACAGCCATAATGGCTGTTATATTTTTCAAGGAAAAACTTCGCGGATATCAAAGTTTTGCTCTTGTTCTGAATCTTATTGGTTGTACATTGATGGTAACTGGCGGAAACTTTACAGAATTAAATATTTCAGGGATTGGTTTAACTTTAGGGCTTGTAGCAGGTTTCTTATATGGTCTTAGTACAATCCTGGGAAAGATTGGAACAAGTGGTGACCATTCGGTAACAATGGCTTTTTATATGATGGTATTCAGCTCAATTACCACTGCAGTTTTTGCTAAGCCATGGGAACAATTAGATTTGTTCAGAAATGACGCATTTTTACTCTGGGCTACCATAGGTGCATTACTTAGTGGTACTGTAGCGAACATTTTTTTCTTAACAGGGCTGTCAATGGGCATTGATGCATCTAAAACAACTATAGTTACTTCAATTGAAGTTATTGTTGCTACAGTTGCCGGAGTATTATTATTAAATGAGAAGATTAATATGGTGGGATATGTTGGTATAATTATAATGTTGACATCAATTGTTCTAATGAACATCAATATTCCAAACAAAAGAGAAACTACTGGTAAAGCTATTTAACAGCGGTACATTAAAAAAGCTTAAAAATTAGTATTAAGGGAGGAAAACTATGAAAAAGTTTATAAATGCAGTTATTTATGGTCATGATGATGCAAATGAGATTTTAGTAGAGAATGGAATCATTAAATCCATAGGAAAAAACCTTGAATCAGCAGATGAAATTATTGATTTGGGCGGTAAATTAGTTACTGCTCCTTATGTAGATCCTCATCTGCATCTGGATTATGTTTACACACTATCTGAACTTGGATTAACAGGTGCAGGCTCAGGGACACTATTTGAAGCAATTGAATTGTGGCCAAAATTCAAAGAAAATCTAACTATAGAAAGCGTTAAAAAACTTGCCCTTAAGGGAATCAAAGATGAGGTTTCCCAAGGAGTACAATATATACGTACCCATATCGACGTTACAGATAAAAACTTTACAGCTTTAAAAGCTATGTTGGAATTGAAAGAAGAATTAAAAAAAATAGTTGAAATTCAAATTGTAGCATTCCCACAAGAAGGAATGTACACATATAAAGGCGGACGTGATTTAGTGGAAGAAGCCCTTAAGATGGGAGCTGATGTCGTTGGGGGAATTCCACATTATGAACCGGCCAGAGAATCTGGTGAAAAATCCGTCCATGACACAGTAGAACTGGCTATCAAATATGACAAGCTAATAGATGTTCACTGTGATGAGACAGATGATCCTCATTCACGTTTTGTTGAGTTATTAAATGCACTTGTTCTTATGGATGATTATGGTGCAAAAACTACCGCCAGCCATACATGTTCATTTGGTTCAGCAGATAATTCATATGCGTATCGAATGTTCGACTTATTTAAGAAGAGTAAGATTAACTTCGTGTCTTGTCCTACTGAAAACGCCTATCTTCAAGGCCGTCAGGACACATATCCTAAACGCCGGGGACTTACCAGAGTTAAAGAATTCATGGAATACGGGATCAATGTTGCATTTGCACAAGATTCAATAAATGATCCATGGTATCCAATGGGGAATGGAAATATGATGAATATCCTTGACAATGGAATTCACTTAGCTCAAATTATGTCACCGGAAGAAATAGAAAAAGATTTAGATTTAATCACTTATAATGGAGCTCGTTGCTTAAATATCCAAGGCAGGTATGGATTAGAAGAAGGCAAAGATGCTAACTTCATCGTTCTTGATGGAGACAATCCATTTGATGTAATAAGAAATCGTGCTAAAGTTCTCGCTTCTATTAGAAAAGGAGAATATCTTTTTAAGCAAAAACCAGTAGAATATGATGTTGAACTTGATTTAGGTATAAGCTTCTGATATCAAAATATCCACCAGAAATGGTGGATATTTTTGGCTAAGTAGAAAGCCTGTTGAGCTGTTTATAAGAGGAAGTTACCTTATAAACTGAATATATAAATTCTTTCTTTCAAATAATAGTTTGGTGGTAAATAAAAATAATACATTACTATAAAAGTCCAACAAACTATTAAATTATGAAAGGAAGGTGATGCCTACATGTCAACTAATAAACAAGCCAATAGACTAATCCATGAGAAATCCCCATACCTCTTGCAACATGCTTATAATCCAGTACAATGGTTTCCTTGGAGTGATGAAGCTTTTCAAAAAGCCAAGTCAGAAGATAAACCTATCTTCCTGTCTATTGGCTATAGCTGACCTGTATTCAAAGAACTTGCCATTGGTGCCATGTAATGGAAAGAGAAAGTTTCGAAGATGAGGAAGTTGCTGAACTTCTAAATAAATATTTTGTATCAATAAAAGTTGACCGTGAGGAACGACCAGATATTGATAGTGTCTACATGTCTGTTTGTCAGGCAATGACAGGCCATGGTGGATGGCCCTTGACGATTTTGATGACTCCTGACAGAAAACCATTTTTCGCGGGAACATATTTTCCTAAAAAAGATAGGTATGGTCTTTTAGGTTTTATGAGCATCCTGAACAATGTTCAAAAAGCTTGGGTGGAGAAAAAAGAAGTTCTTGAGAATGCCAGTAATCAAATAATAGATGCTGTACATGGCGAAGATTCTTCAGAGCACAAGAGTTTAAAAGATGAGATAATTCATAGTGCATATCAACAACTTGAACGTTCCTTCGACTCAGAATATGGCGGTTTTGGTCGCGAGCCTAAGTTTCCTACACCACATAATCTGCTTTTTCTGCTTAGGTATTGGTATGCTACTGGGGAAGAGAAAGCTCTGCATATGGTGGAAAAGACGCTGGATGGTATGTATCGAGGCGGAATATACGATCATATAGGTTTTGGTTTCTGTCGCTATTCCACCGATAGATATTGGCTGGTTCCCCACTTTGAGAAAATGCTATATGACAATGCACTACTTTCCATGGCTTATGTCGAAACATATCATGCGACAAAAAATGATAGATATGCTCAAGTTGCTAAGGATATTTACACTTATATACTTAGGGATATGACTTCTGACTTCGGTGCTTTCTATAGCGCTGAAGATGCAGATTCTGAAGGTATAGAAGGTCTATTTTACGTATGGGATCCTAAAGAGGTTATTTCTATTCTGGGTAAAGAAGATGGTAAACTATTTTGTGATATGTTTGATATTACTTCTTCGGGTAATTTTGAAGGCCGCAACATTCCTAATCTAATCAATACGAAAGAAATAGATATTAATTTTATAGAAAAATGCAGAATTAAACTTTTCAATGCCAGAGAGAAACGGATACATCCTTTCAAAGACGATAAAGTACTAACATCCTGGAATGCTCTAATGGCTGCTTCCTTTGCTATTGGTGGCCGTATTCTAAAGGATGAATCCTTAATTAATACAGCAAAAAAAGCTATATCATTTATTAAAGATAACTTAGTAAGAGAAGATGGAAGGTTGCTTGTGCGATTTCGTGATGGGGAAGCTAACATTCTTGCTTTTCTTGATGATTATGCCTATCTGCAGTGGGCTTTTATTGAATTGTATCAATCGACATATGAACCTGAATATTTAAAGGATGCTGTTGATATTAATAACGAGATAAACAGGCTCTTCTTAGATACAGACAGAGGTGGATTTTTCCTATATGGACATGATGCTGAAAAACTCATTTCAAGGCCAAAAGACGCTTATGATGGTGCTATGCCTTCAGCAAACTCAGTAATGGCAATGAATATACTCAGACTCTCACGTATTACAGGGGACACACAGCTTATAGAGCATTATGAAACACATGTTCAAAGTTTCGCTCGACAAATGTCTGCATCTCCTCTTGGTTACGTATATATGCTAACTTCTTTCTTAGCTTACAATCAACCATCCCAGGAGGTAATCCTTGTTACCGATAAAACAAAAGATTCTCTGTTGCCCTTTATTGATGTTCTGCAAGATAAATTCCGTCCTTTCACAAACATAGTAGTATACGGTGATAAGTACAAGCAAATAGAGAGTATGATACCTTATATCGTTGACTATACCGCCTCAGACGGTGAAGTACAGGCTTATGTTTGTGAGAACTTTGCATGCAAAAAACCAATTTCAGATATAAATGAATTCAATTGTCTAATGTCTTAATAGAAAATAGGGTGACCAATGGTCCCCTATTTTTCTATTATTAACTCCATATACTATTTCAGGTGTTTCTAATGTAACAAGTTCTACTTTAAATAATTATTTTTCAGTTCGTATCAATGAAAAGTATAATTCATGCCGCTATTGTTATCCCAGTTCTCTGCACTATCCTTAAACACAAGGTTTGTACTCATACCAGGGTTTATTGGTATATCTGCGTGAAATGAATTTCCAAATCGATTCATACGAATAGTCTGCACGTCCTGCCAGCTGTTATTGTCTCCGTATCCTACCATGGTATATACATCATCAGCTCCGCACTGTGCTAACAGACCATCATATTTTATACTTGCTGTATTCTCTGTAACTTTAGATAAAATTAAACCATTATCTCTATAAGGTTGAGCATCATATTCGCTGATACCTTCAGAAAACTCCTCTTTAAATTCCTGTAGCTTATCACCTAGTTTTTTACTTGTATTTTGTGCTGTCGAACTTTTTTTAGCTTTGTTTTTTTTTGTATCTTGTTCAAAAACATTATCAAAAATACTCATTGTTTATAGCCCTCCTATATTTTTTTAATGTATATTTAGTATGTAACAGAAATCTTTTTTTATGATAGTATTTAAATGTTCAATTCATGATATAATGATTAAATAAGTGAGCTTGCTACATGCAAATCTTATATGCGATTATATTATTTGGGAGATACCATGGAAAAAGTAACTAAAAAAGTAGTAGCATTTGTTTTTATAATCTTTATTACAATAACATCATTAATCTTCGTCTTTAACGAATTTTCTACTAGAAATCTGTTTATTATACTGGGAATTATAATTATTCTTGCGCTTTATTACAAATTCCCTATTCTTACAAAATGGCAGGTGAACAAAGCTTGGCCATACTTATTGTCCATTGTGGCTATATCCTTGTTTCTTCGCATTACTTGGATATACCTTGTACGTGCTATACCAATTTCAGATTTCTACACATACCACTCTCTTGCAACCGCATTATCTGAAGGTGGCATACTTTATGAAAAGTTTCTATCCCTTTTCCCCCATGTTTTTGGGTATTCAAAGGTTCTTTCTGTTATATATTCTCTTTTTGGTTCTAATACAAGTATTGCTGTAATATTTAATATCTTACTAAATCTCGGGATTCTTCTTTTAGTTTACTATATCGCAAAATCATTATTCGATGAAAAGATAGGAATTATAGCGTCAGCCATTTACGCCTTTTGGCCTTCACAGATTTTTTACAACCCTTTAGTTTTAACAGAGCCATTTTTTACATTTGGCCTTTTACTTCTTGTTGCAGCATACCTTTACATGGTAAAGCAAGTATCAAAAACCTCATGGAGAATCGTGGGCTTTTTAGCTATAGGCGTGGCTGCAGGTTTCCTAAAGTTCATTCGTCCCGCAACTACAATATTAATTATTAGTTTAGTGATACATTACCTTTTTTTAGAACACAAATACAATCCCGATAAACAAGTGAAAATAAAGGAAATACTTTGCAGAGCTGCGCTATGCCTCTTACTAATAGCCTCTTCCACTATTACATCCAGATTTGTTCTAGATAGCATTGAGAATACTGTTGGTGTTGAAACGGCAAAAAATACATCGGGTTTTTACATTCTTGCTGGACTTAACGTTGAATCGGATGGACGATGGAGCTTTGAAGACTCTGCTATACTTGAATCCCTCATCGCTGAAGAATTAAGCTCCGAAGATATTCATGCTGCTCTTACAGAAATGGGAATACAAAGGCTAAAAGAAATGGATCTGATTACATTTATTAGACTTCAAATCAATAAGAATACCAATATGTGGGGCAATGATAATAGAAGTATAAGCTACATCCAAAACTCAATAGACCCCTCATCCCTTGTTAATATAACAAAACATTCTACGTGGCTTCTTTTAGGTGCTGATGCATACTATTTCTTTTTTCTTGTAACCTCATGTTTAGCATTGCTCTTTATGAAAAATGGCACAAAAGAAAAAATCAAAAACGGTTCATATATTCTATACTTGTATACACTTGGAACTGTTGCTGCCCATTTGCTTGTTGAAGTCCACAGCAGATATCACTACTCCGTTATTCCACTTTTGTGCATACCTGCTGCGGTATTCCTTACACAGTTTGACAAGAACCAACTTGTAAGAAAGTCTCAATGAGTAAATAAGTGTGACGTAATAATTGGATTGTCGTTATTTATGCTTTACTGAATCCGCAGCATCATCTTTCCGGCAGCTGACGCTACGAATTTCCAGATAATGCAACCATAATAACATTTTAACTTAGACCCATGATATCAGTAGCGGGAGATTCGGGTGCTTTTGTCGACGACAGTGGCAATGCTTCGAAGGCTATACTGCCAACACTTTACTAATGCGTGATAATGAGCGACCCGTAAGACTTAGACCTCTCACTCAAAGCCTCGCACAACTAAAAGCGCTGTATAAAAGTTTGTGCTTTTGCCACCAAGGAAACAAACCACCCGAAGCGGGACCCGCGTAAATATATGAAACATTATTAAGTCGCATTATTAATATTTTGCATAATATGGTTTACTAAAATGATTTCATAACAAATGTATTTAGCAATTTTATAGCATTTTCTACATCGGCTTTGTCCACCATTTCACATGGGCGGTGCAGATATCTACATGGAATGGATACAGCACCTGTAGGAACTCCTCCTGCCGCCGTATGAATTGTACCTGCATCATTTCCACCTACGCTCATTACCTCAAGCTGATAGGGTATTTCATTTTGTTTAGCACA
>JGI24710J26742_10000594_pt1 | contig 33504 bp, 27 predicted proteins | sample BioPla2DNA2_FD_26742 | JGI IMG/M metagenome (IMG submission 26742)
GGATTACATATTTCTATCATTGGAATGTCATTATTTAATATTTTGAGAAAGAAATTTAGCTATTACACAAGTGGAATTATTAGTGGTACGGCAATGATATTTTTTTGTGTGATGACGGGTGGTAGTGTGTCCACGAAAAGAGCGGTTATTATGTTTGCAATAACTCTAGTAGGAAAAATCACGGGATATGCCTATGACATTATATCATCGGCCTCTTTAGCAGCAATTATTTTATTGTTATCTAATCCCTATTATCTCTTTAATACAGCGTTTATAATGTCTTTTATGGCAATTGTGGCAATTGGGGTAGTATTTCCTACTATTAAATCAGAATTTGATATAAGTGAATTTGTAATCAATAGAATACATCTGTTTAGCAATAGTAGAAATGAAAAAAATCAGAAATTACTAATAGGTTTTTTTGAAAGTTTGTTGCTTAGTGTAGTATTAAATATTACGAGTATTCCTATAGTGGCATATATGTATTTTGAAATTCCGCCATTTGGGGTGTTGTTAAATATTATTGTTATTCCATTGATGTCATTGATTTTAGGTTGTGGATTATGTGCTATGTGTCTTACGACTATAAGTATACCAATGGGTAAATTTATTGTAGGAACAAGTGTTGGAATTTTAAAAATATATGAAGAATTGTGTAATTTCGTAAGTAAGTTGCCGTATTCAACTGTTATTACGGGAAGACCCAGTTCGTCGAGTATAGTAATCTATTACATTTTTCTAACTATGGTGTGTATTCTTTGTATCATTAACAGAGAAGGAAGAGGACAAAACGATGGTGATATAAAATGCAACGCGGATAACAACAAATCAAGTTTCGCTGATAAAAAGAAAAATATCGCTGGTAAAATGCCAAAAATTATAAGAATATTGATAGTGTCATTTGTGTTTGTAATGATGTTTGTCATATTTGGAGAGAGGTCCAATGATTTTGTTATATCAGTTATCGACGTGGGACAAGGGGATTGCATTGTGGTAAATATGCCTCGTGGTGATATAGTGATGATAGATTGTGGTAGTACTGATATAAAAAATGTAGCCAATAAGAAAGTAGTACCATGTATGAAAGCATTAGGCTATAGCGCAATTGACATAGCAATAGTTACGCATGCTGATGCGGATCATATTAGCGGAATTATAGAAATAATAGAAAATGGATATTTTGATATTGGAATGATTATTTTACCTAAGTTATCCTATGAGGATGGAGTTTGTGAGGGTCTAAAGAATCTGTGCAAAAACAGTAATATTCCTGTGAGAGAAGGGTATTTTGGTAATGAAATAAAGATAGGAGAGGTAACAATGACCTGTCTTAGTCCGAATCCTCAACATTTTTGTGAGAATGTATATCCAGATATTAATGCATATTCACAGGTTTGGTTTCTAAAATATAAGAATTTTACAGCGCTATTTACAGGTGATATAGGAGAAAAACAAGAGGAGATATTGATACAGGATTTACAACATTTAAATATAGATATTGGAGGTGAAATAGACTTGCTAAAGGTGGCTCATCATGGTTCAAGGAATTCAACAACAAAGGGATTTTTGCAACTATTTTCACCACGATATGCAGTTATATCTTGTGGGGTGGGGAATAGTTACGGCCATCCTCATATGGATTTATTAGAGAGATTACAGCCAGTTGCAGGCAAAATACACATTACTTCGAAGGATATGTATTTTGAATTGGTTTATTGATTAAAATTCAATGGAAAGTGCTTGACATACTTATCCCTATCTTGTAAAATAAAAAGTATGTTTGCAATGTGTCCGCATTAGTCTATATGCAAACAAGAAACTGATGGTTTCTTACTCTCTCATAGAAACCAGATAAAACAGATTTTGTGGAGGTAATGAAATGGCTAATATTAAGTCAGCAAAGAAAAGAATTGATGTAGCAGCAAAGAGAACTGAAAAGAATAAGTCAATAAAGTCTAGTGTTAAGACTACTATAAAGAAGGTTGATGCAGCTATTGAAGCAAATGATAAGGCAGCAGCAGAAGCAGCATTGTTATTAGCTACAAGCGAAATTGCAAAAGCAACTTCAAAAGGTGTTTACCATAAAAACACTGCTTCTAGAAAAGTTTCACGTTTATCTACAGCTGTTAACAAGATGGCATAGATTTATTAAAAACAGAGCATCAGACATTTGTCTGGTGCTTTTCTTTGTTTTAATGTAAAATACATTTATGATGATAATATACTAAAATATTATAGAAATTGTAGCAAGGAAGGGATTCTAAGTTGAGAAACATTACTAGCGATATTAAAAATGGTACTTACAAATCATGTTATTTGTTGTATGGTGAAGAAGAATATTTAAAGAGGCAGTTTAAGAATAATCTTATATATGGAATCTGTAATGATGATACAATGAATTATTCATATTATGAGGGGAAAGACATTGATGTGAACAGTATTATCGCTATGTGTGAAACATTACCTTTTTTTGCAGATAAACGTATAGTTATAGTGGAAAATTCGGGAATTTTTAAGAGTAGCCAAGAGCCATTAGCGGAGTATATATCAGGTATTTTAGAAACTACTTGTCTTGTATTTGTAGAAAAAGAAGTCGATAAGAGAAATAAAGTATATAAGAAAATTAAGGAGAATGGGTATGTATGTGAGCTAAACCGCCAGCCTGTTGAATTCTTAGAAAAATGGATTAGTGGTAAGTTATCAAGTGAAGGAAAAAAGATTACTCGTAATACAATGGGGCTGTTTTTGGATACAGTAGGGTATGATATGGACAATATTTGTACAGAACTTGAAAAAATAATATCATATTGCCTAGATAAAGAAGTGGTAGAGGATAGTGATATTAAGTTGTTATGCACACCAAAGATTACCTCCAAAGTTTTTGATATGATAGATGCCATTTCCTACAAAAATCAGGAGAAGGCAATGAAGATTTATTATGAACTTATTGCAAACAGAGAAGCGCCATTGATGATTTTGTATATGCTTTCAAGACAGTTTAATATTATGTTGCAAATAAGTGAATTAGTTAATAATGGATTTAACAGTAAGCAAATTGCTGATAAAACAGGTATCGCACCATTTATTATTTCGAAGACAATGCGCCAAATAAATAACTTCTCCATTACATTTTTAAAGGAAACATTATCGGAGGGTGTTGAACTGGAAGAAAAAGTTAAAAGTGGTAATATGAATGATCAAATGGCAGTAGAGATGCTAATTATCAAGTGTTGTTAATATCTATATATGTGCACTTATTTTTAAGAGATTAGAATTAATGAATACTCTGATACAGTTTTTAAGTGAAAATTTAGCCATGAGTTTCCAGATGAAACTCACGGCTATGGAAAAGTACCCTGATTTTACAAGAAAGAGTTACATAGATGCATATCAATATAATCTTCACCTTTGTCCTCGTTCTATGTTAGTAGAGTTATTCAAACTATATATTACTTTTCACCAGTAGAACCAAAGCCACCTTCGCCACGAACTGTTTCATTAAGTTCATCAACTTCAATAAAATTGGCCATAATACAAGGCGTAATAACTAACTGAGCAATTCTTTCACCATTGCCAATGAAGAGTTCATTGTTGGTGTGATTGTGAAGGGCTACAATAATCTCACCTCTGTAGTCAGAATCAATGACACCAACTTTGTTGGCTGGGGCGAGGCCCTTTTTACAAGCCAATCCACTACGTGCAAAAACTAGTCCTGCATATCCTTCTGGGATTTCCATGGCAATGCCTGTGTGAACGAAAACTGTATCATGAGATTTAATATGTATATTGCCGTCAGTGCAAGCATAGAGATCTGCACCTGCAGAAAAGTCAGTACCATATGTTGGGATAGTTGCATTTGGATCTAATTTTTTAATGTTTAAATTTTGTTTCATGCGTTTACCTCTCTTTCAAAGTGTGTTTTGGGCACATTATCGTGCGGAAGTTGGGTCCCATAATACAATTTCACCAGTTTTTATAGATTCTTTTACCATTATAGTTCGTTGGTTAGAAGAACCCTTAAATTTTAAAGTTAAATCCTTTAATTCTTCTTTAAATTCTCCGTCAACGAGAACATCAATATAAGAGAAGAATTCTTTTGTTTCTTGGTATTCATTAAACATGTGTTCAAGAATATCTTTTTCGTAATCATATCCTGTGAAACACCAAATAGATTTATCTGGTAGTTTTTCTCTAAACTGTCTAAGGAGTGGTAATAACCCCTGTTGATTGGAGTGTTCCAAGGGTTCCCCACCTAAAATTGTTAGTCCGGCAATGTGTTTTCCACTAGCATAATCTATTATATAATCAATTTGTTCTTGGGTAAATGGATTACCATAATTAAAATCCCAAGCCTCCTTATTAAAACAGTTTTTACAGTAGTGTGTACAGCCGCTAACAAATAAGGATATTCTAATTCCAGGGCCGTTGGCAACATCCATTATTTTAATAGAAGCGTAATTCATTATGGCCTCCATTATACGTGAAGAACACGGGCGTTGATTTCCTTTGTTTTTCCAACATTCCAGAAATTTTCACCTAAGTAGCCACAAGTACGTCTAGTTACATTCATTTTAGAATGATCTTTGTTATGACACTGAGGACATTCCCATTCTAGTTGGTCGTTGATAACAATTTCACCATCGAAGCCGCAAACCTGACAATAATCGGATTTGGTATTGAATTCGGCATATTGGATATTGTCATATATAAATTTAACTATTTCCCTAAGGGCTGTAAGGTTATGACGCATGTTTGGAATCTCAACATAAGAAATAGCACCGCCAGATGAGATCGTCTGGAACTGACTTTCAAATGTAAATTTTGAAAATGCGTCAATCTTTTCACGTACATCTACATGGTAAGAATTGGTATAGTAGCCTTTATCGGTAACATTTTTGATTTCACCAAAACGCTCTTTGTCAATACGAGCAAATCTATAACATAGTGATTCTGCGGGAGTTCCATATAAACCAAAGCCTAGCCCAGTGTTTTTCTTCCATGTATCTGTAGCATCTCTAAGTCTATTCATTACTTTAAGGGCAAATTCTGTACCTCTTGGATTGGTATGACTAACACCTGTCATAAGGCCTGTAACTTCATACAAACCAATATATCCAAGAGAAAGAGTAGAGTATCCATCATGTAACAATTTGTCAATTGTTTCACCCTTTTCAAGTCGTGCAATAGCTCCATATTGCCAATGAATAGGGCTAACATCTGAAAGGGTTCCTTCTAAGGAATGATGTCTACACATTAGGGCTTCAAAGCAAAGGGCAAGTCTCTCTTCAAGTAACTGCCAGAATACTTCCTCATCACCTTTGGCAATAATGCCGATCTGTGGTAGATTAATGCTGACAACGCCTTGATTAAAGCGGCCTTCCCACTTATAGTTGCCATTTTCGTCTTTCCATGGACTTAAGAAACTTCTGCATCCCATACAAGAAAAGACATTACCTTCGTAGTTTTCTTTCATTTTTTTAGCGGAAATGTAATCTGGATAAAGTCTTTTTGATGAACATTCTACTGCAAGTTCAGTGATATAATCATACTTTCCACCCTGTAAGCAGTTGTTTTCATCCAAAACATAAATAAGCTTAGGAAAAGCAGGAGTTACGTAGACACCCTTTTCGTTCTTTATGCCTTCAAGACGTTGTCTAAGTATTTCTTCAACTATCATAGCTACTTCAGTTTCGTATTCAAAGCCATCCTCAATGTACATAAATACTGTAACAAATGGGGATTGACCGTTTGTAGTCATAAGTGTATTAATTTGGTATTGCATAGTTTGTACACCAGAACGGAGTTCATCACGAGTTCTGTCTTTTACGAGGGACTCAATGAGTTCATCGTCCATTCTATCACCATAAACTTCTTTAAAACGCTTTCTGTATTTGTCCATACTCTTTCTTAAGTATTTACCAAGATGCTTTATATCTACAGATTGTCCACCATATTGGCTACTAGCAACTGATGAGATTATCTGAGTCATCACAGTGCACGCTACCTGAAAGCTCTTAGGGCTTTCAATAAGTTTTGCGTTCATAACGGTACCATTATCTAGCATATCGCCAATGTTAATAAGGCAACAATTAAAAATGCTTTGTAAGAAGTAATCTGCATCATGGAAGTGAAGTACACCTTGTTCATGAGCTTTAACAATCTTTTCAGGTAAGAGGATACGTTTTGTTAAATCCTTAGATACCTCACCGGCAATTAGGTCACGCTGAGTTGAGGCAATAATAGCGTTCTTGTTGGAATTTTCCTCCATAACATCTTTATTACTGTGTTTAATTAAACTCATAATAGAATCATCAGTAGTATTTGCTTTACGCACAAGTTCTCTGGTGTATCTATATTTTATGTATGTTTTGGCTAGATTAAATTTCTTTTCAGCCATTAGCTTCTGTTCAATAATATCCTGTATGTCTTCAACTAACATTGTGTCAGCACCACGAGATTCAATAGAAGCAATGATATTGTATATCTGATCTTCTCCAATTCTTTCATCTTCGCTTACACCATCATTGGCCTTTCCAATAGCAATAGCAATCTTGTTGCGGTCATATTCAACTTGACGACCGTCTCTTTTGATAACTTTCATCCAATCTTCTTCCTTTCAAGTAAAAACTTTCTAATCTCGAATAAGCAGTGCTCATTCAGACGAATATGCGCTCATTATACCACTCTAATATTAGTTTGTCCACTAAATGTAGAAAAGAAAAAACTTTGAAACACAAGATGTTGTGGTTTGACACTTTTTGGTGGCAGATTTAAAAAAAGCTTATATTTAGGGTGAAGAGACGATTTTAAATTAACATAATTTTATTAACCCTAGAAAATTTCAGAAAAAAATAGGAATAATGTACTATATATTATTCTATATTTAGTGACAAAAATAAATAAATCATTTATACTAAATTAAATGGTACTTACTATAAAGTACAACTATACAAAAAAGAGGAAAAACAATGACAAAACTAGATGAGTTAGTTAGTGTGATTAATGTAGAACATATATATATTCAGACGCATAATTTTCCAGATCCCGACGCAATATCTAGCGCATTCGGACTCCAAAATTTATTATTTTTTAAAGGTATAAAATCCACCATATGCTATAAAGGAAAAATTGATAGATATAATACAAGGAAGATGGTAGAGTTATTTAACATTGAGGTAGTGGATGTAGATACAGTCAATGACCTTACAGAAGATGATTTAATAGTATTAATTGATGCTCAAAAAGGTAGTGGTAATACTTTTGATATTGTAGGAAGGGAAATAGCCTGTATAGACCATCATCCCACATTTGAAAATGTAGATTATATATGGAGTGATATCAGACCAGAGGTTGGTGCTTGTGCATCTATTATTGCTTCATACTTCTTTGAGAATAATATTCCTATGGATAATGATGTGGCGGAAAGTCTATTATTTGGTATTAAAATAGATACAGCGGATTTAGGGAGAGGTGTATCTAGTTTGGACTTAGATATGTTTTACAAGATATTCAAGAGGACAGATAGAAAAAAGATTGGACAGCTAGAGAAGGAAGTTCTTCAACTTGAAGATTTAAAGGCATTTGCCAATGCAATTGATACCATTAAAATTAATGATAATATTGGTTTTGCAAATACAGGTGATAACTGTCCTGAAGCATTGATAGCGACCATAGCAGATTTTATGTTAGAGATTGTAGATGTAAATGTGGCAGTGGTGTATTCAATTAAGGGTGAAGGAATCAAAATATCTGTTAGATGTATAAGAAGCAGTGAATACAATGCAGGTCAGGCTATTTTGGATGCTTTAAAAGGTATAGGGACTGGTGGTGGACATTCAACTATGGCTGGAGGATATGTTCCATTGAAAAAGGAAATGATTCCAGAGGATGTGGTCTTTGAAATACAAGAAAGGTTTACTAAAACTATAAAAAAATAAGCTTCCAGTCGGAATCGAACCGACAACTGGACATTACGAGTGACCTGTTTTGCCTTTGAACTATGGAAGCAGAAATAGTATATAAAACATATACTAAATTAATATGAAGTGTGAAATATCAAACAGCAGTTGGTATTTCATACTTTTTTTTACGAATATAATAATATATAAAATGTTCATTTATGTCAATAACAAAAAAGTTCAAAAAAAATAAAAAGTGCTTGCAATTTCAAATATCTATGATATATTATAACAAGCACGATGAACAAATGTCCGTCATACACGAACACGAATAGGAGATATGCAGATATGAATCAGAAATTAAGAGTTGGAATTTTAGGCGCTACAGGAATGGTAGGCCAGAGATTTATTTCATTATTAGAAAATCACCCATGGTTTGAGGTAGTAACTGTAGCAGCTAGTCCTCGTTCAGCAGGTAAAACATATGAAGAAGCAGTTGGTAATCGTTGGAAGATGGCAAAGGCTATGCCAGAAGCGGTTAAAAAACTTGTTGTTATGAACGTTAATGAAGTAGAAAAAGTTGCATCAGAAGTTGACTTTGTATTCTCAGCTGTAGATATGACAAAAGATGAGATTAAGGCTATTGAAGATGCTTATGCAAAGACAGAAACACCAGTTGTTTCAAATAATAGTGCTCATAGATGGACACCAGATGTACCTATGGTAGTTCCAGAGATTAATCCAGAACATTATGAAGTAATTAAGTTCCAAAAGGAAAGGCTTGGAACAAAAAGAGGCTTCGTAGCAGTTAAACCTAACTGCTCAATTCAAAGTTATGCGCCAGTTCTCAATGCATGGAAGGAATTTGAACCTGTTGAAGTTGTTGCAACAACATACCAGGCAATTTCTGGATCTGGTAAAACATTTACTGAATGGCCAGAAATGATTGAAAACATTATTCCATTTATTGGTGGAGAAGAAGAAAAGAGCGAGCAAGAACCTCTTAGACTTTGGGGCAAAATCGAAGATGGTGTAATTAAGAAAGCAACATTGCCAGTTATTACAACACAGTGTGTCAGAGTTCCAGTACTTGATGGGCATACAGCAGCTGTGTTTGTAAAATTCAATAAAAAACCAACTAAAGAACAGCTTATTGAAAAACTTAGGGAATTCAAGGGACTCCCACAGGAACTTGAACTTCCAAGTGCACCGAAGCAGTTTATTCAGTACCTTGAAGAAGATAATCGTCCACAGGTTCAGATGGATGTTAACTTTGAAAATGGTATGGGAGTTTCAGTTGGACGTTTAAGAGAAGATTCAGTATATGATTTCAAATTTGTTGGCTTATCACACAATACAGTTCGTGGTGCCGCAGGTGGAGCTGTTCTTTCAGCAGAAATGCTTAAAGCTCTCGGATATATTGAAGCAAAATAGTTTGTAACAAAACCTAATATACTAAGAATACAGGCTGCACACGAAAGTGTGTAGCCTGTATTTGTTAAGGAAATATTTCACATATTTCATAAAAAAAACAAAACCAGTACCAAAGTACTAAAAAATTAGGTATAATTATCTTTGCATTTTACTTACTTTTTTTGTAGTATAAGTGGTGCCCATGTGTGGAATATTTAAAACATATTAAAATCAAATGTAATGTGAAAGCTGGTACTTAAAATGAAAAAGAAAATAATTTTAGTTACATTGTGTACGGTTATGGTGATGTCACTAGTAGCTTGCAATAATAGAGAAAATGAAAAAGATGTCACTACTCAGAATATAGAAGAAAAGGATACTACATTATCGGTTGAACCAGAGACCACGACTAAACCCCAAGAGGTCACAACTGAGGAAGTTACCACCGTAGTTTCACCAGTTGAAAGGGTAGAGGATTTTGATATAAATGCTGCAATGGTGGATCTATCAGGAGATGAGTTGATTGAGGGTGATGATTTTTCAGATGCTGTGTTCGTGGGGGATTCCCGTACAGAGGCATTAAGCGTATATCATGTGCTTGATACATCTACAATTCTTGCCACAAGAGGTCTTACATCAATTAAAATTATGGAAGATAAATTTATAGATTTAGGAAATGGAACAAAGGGTACTGTTATTGATTATTTGAAATTGCATAAATTTAATAGGATTTATATTATGTTTGGGATAAATGAGGTTGGTTGTGATATTGATTCTTTTAAGCATAGTTATAAAGCATTCATTGAAGCAATAAAAGAAGTCCAACCTGATATAGACATATATATACAAAGTATTATTCCTATGGAAGAGGGAAGAACAGATGAAATCTACAACAATGAAGTGATTGCAAAATTCAATGTAGCACTAGGTGAAATAAGTACAGAGGAGAAGGTTCCAATGCTGAATGTGTCTGCTGCAGTTGTAGGTGAGGATGGAACTCTTCAACCAGAATTAAGTCGTGATGGTGTCCATTTGACAACAAAGGGCTTGAAAAAATATTTAAATTACCTTATATTAGCAACAGATGAATTAAGTCGATAATAAACTAATATAATTTATAAACATCTAATTAACGAAGATAAATTAAATCATCTGTAAATGTTAATGCTATACAAGAAAGAGGAAAATATGAGAAAACACATTATTAAATTATTGGCTGTTGTGTCATGTATTTCTATAACTACTTTTTCACTTATAGGTTGTGGAGAAACAAAGACTGCTGACATTCACGAAGTATATGAGGCTGTAAAGGAGGCATATGGAGAAGAGTATATTCCTTCATATGAATTCGATGCAGAATATGTTCAGGAAATTTTTGGGCTATCTGAAGATTTGTATGAAGATATTATTGCAGAAGGGCCAAAGGTTAGTTTTAATATTGACACTTTTGTAGCTGTTAAGGCAGTTCAGGGCAAGGGTGATCAAGTATATGATATACTTAGTGATTATAGAGATACCCAGATTAATGATGCCATGCAGTATCCAACTAATGCTATTAAGATTCAGGCTTCAGAGGTTACAAAATACGGTGATTATATATTCTTTACCTGTCTTGGCGTTATTCCAGAGGATATAGAAGACAACGGCGATGAAGCAATTCTTGAAGAAGCTAAAAGTGATAATAAAATAGCTGTTGATGTTATTGAATCTTTCTTCAAATAAAATATACAAGGGAAAGCATTATGGTATTTAGTGACTTATTATTTTTATTTAGATTTTTACCTATAATATTATTAATTTATTTTGTTACACCACATAAATTTCGTAATGCAGTACTATTTTTTACGAGCCTAGTCTTTTATGGCTGGGGTGAACCAATATATGTATTACTTATGTTGTTCTCAACATTTGTGGATTTTCTACATGGTAAAATGGTATACAAATATAAACAGCAGGGAAATAATAAAAAGGCTAAGATTTTTGTTGCTTCATCAGTGATAATAAATCTTAGCCTATTAGGCTTCTTTAAATATACAGATTTCTTTATAGCTTCATTAAATAATACATTCGGTCTATCAATAGGATTTCTTAATATTGCGTTACCTATTGGTATTTCATTTTACACATTCCAAACTATGTCATATACATTGGATATATATATGAACGACCAGGTACCACAAAATAATATTATAAGCTTTGGTACATATGTTGCTATGTTTCCACAGTTAATTGCTGGACCGATTGTTCAATATAAGAGTGTTGCCAAGGAATTGGTGGAGCGTCATGAAAATTTTGATGATTTTGCATATGGTGTAAAAAGATTTATCTTAGGATTTGGAAAAAAGATATTACTTGCAAACAATGTGGGTGCTATCTGGAGTTCTATTAAAGATACAGGTGGGCAGGATATGTCAGTATTGCTTGCTTGGACTGGTATATTATGTTTTTCGTTGCAGATATATTATGATTTTTCAGGATATTCAGATATGGCTATAGGACTTGGAAGGATGTTTGGCTTTAAATTTCCAGAGAATTTCAATTACCCATACACATCTAAGAGTATAACGGATTTTTGGCGTAGGTGGCATATTTCTCTTAGCACATGGTTTAAAGAATATGTTTATATTCCCCTAGGTGGTAATAGAAAAGGAATCGCCCGTCAAATATTTAATATTTTTATTGTATGGACGCTTACTGGTATTTGGCATGGTGCTAATACAAACTTCCTATTATGGGGTGTGTATTTTGCTATTTTACTTATAATAGAAAAGGTTTTCTTACTGAAAATATTAGATAAATGCTATGAACCTGCTAGAATATTATACACATTCTTCTTAGTGGTTATTGGATGGGTTATTTTTGAATTCGAATCCTTATCAGGAATATCAACATATCTAGGCTATATGTTTGGCGTAAGTGGTTGCGAAATTAGTAATGAATACTCTTGGTATGTAGTTGTAAATAATATGATTTTGATTTTTATAGCGTTTTTAGGTGCTACATCTATACCTAAGAGATTATATTGGAAAATAAGCAATGTAATTACCTTTAAGGGAAGTGGTTATATAAAAATGATTGTAAATAATATAGGTTTTATAGTGATTTTTATCATAGGAATGGCATATTTAGTAGATGGAAGTTACAATCCGTTTCTATATTTTAGATTTTAGGAGAAGATATGGAAGATAAAAGACAAAATATCAGTGATTTAGAGAAAATTAAAGATAATAATGAAAATGGTAATACGAATAGTAACAAATCAAATACGGGCAAAATTTGTAGTATAGTTACTGTGCTCGTGTTTGTTATGATGTTGTCTTTTTTTACTATAATAAGTATGTTGAAACCTGACACTGGATATTCAGACACCGAGAACAGAGTACTTAAAAGTAAACCAGAATTTTCAATGGATACTTTGATAAAGGGTGAATATACATCCGCATATCAAGAATATGTGAGAGATCAATTTCCTTGGAGAAAGGATTTTGTAAGATTAAAGAATTATTGTGAAATCGCAATGGGAAAGAGTAACATTAAGGATGTACTTTTATGTAGTGACGACTATTATATTGAAAGTCACCCACGTAGCAACTATGAATCTGAAATTGCAAACATAAATAAAGAGGCAGTTGTGGAATTTTCAGGAAGATATGTAGAGAGTTTAGGTGAAGGTCATGTATCAGTAATGCTTGTACCTACAGCTCAAACCGTACTTAACAATAGATTTAAGTCGGGGATGGTTGCATATGATCAAAGGGACTATATTGACTCCATAGCAAGCCAGTTAGGTCAGACATATGTTAATGTGTATGACACTTTAAAACCTCATGATTTAGAGTATATTTACTATAGAACAGATCACCATTGGACTACTTATGGTGCATACCTTGCCTATTTGAAATGGACGGAGGGAAGGGATATTGAACCTGTAACGGAAGATAGTATAGACAAGATAGAAGTCACTACAGATTTCCTTGGTACAGTTAATTCAAAATTGAATATTCCTATGGAAACCGACACTATCACACAGTATATTCCTAGGGATGTAAGTTTTCTCTTGAATTACAATATGGGCATGAAAAAGACAAAGAGCTTTGTAGATGAGACCTTTTTAGATGGAAAAGATAAGTATAGCTATTTCCTTGGTGGTAATCCGGGATTAGTAGACATTACCTCAGAGTTTAATAATGATAAAAAACTTTTAATAATAAAGGATTCATATGCAAACTGTATTGTGCCTGTATATGCGGCAACCTTTGAGAAAACCTATGTAGTAGATTTAAGGTATTTTAATATGGATATGGATGAATTTATAGAAGAGTACGGGATCACAGATATTTTGGTTATGTACAATATTGATAGCTTTGCTACAGATAAATATGTAAAAAGATTAAAATAGACTATTATACTGAATGGAGCTAGACATGATAATGAACGTAGAAAATTTAAGCCACGGATTTGGAGACAGAGCAATATTTGAAAATGTATCCTTTAGGTTACTAAAAGGTGAGCATATAGGACTTATAGGTGCCAATGGAGAAGGAAAATCTACATTTATGAATATTGTTACAGAGAAACTTATGCCAGATGAGGGTATAGTTGAGTGGAATAAAAATGTTAGAGTTGGATATTTGGATCAGNATGCTGTTTTAGAAAAGGGCATGACTATGGGAGATGTGCTAAAGAGTGCATTCGCCTATTTATTTGATATGGAAGAGAGAATGAATGACATTTGCGACCACCTAGGAGACGCTAGCGAAGATGAGATGGATTCTATGATGGAGGAGCTTGGAACTATTCAGGATATGCTCACTAATCATGATTTTTATACTATTGATGCCAAGGTGGAAGAGATTGCAAGAGCCCTTGGTTTGTTAGAGATAGGGTTAGATAGGGATGTTACTGAACTTAGTGGTGGACAAAGAACAAAGATTTTACTAGGAAAATTGTTGCTAGAAAAGCCTGATATTCTATTATTGGACGAGCCTACAAATTATTTGGATGCTGTACATATAGAGTGGCTTAAGAGATATCTTATAGACTATGAAAATGCTTTTATCCTTATTTCCCATGATATACCATTTTTAAACAGTGTTGTAAATATAATTTACCATATGGAAAATAGGGAACTTAATAGATATGTTGGTGATTATAATAAATTCCAAGAAGTATACGAAGTAAAGAAGTCCCAGCTTGAGGCTGCTTATAAGCGTCAACAACAAGAAATCGGCGATTTAAAAGATTTTGTGGCACGAAATAAGGCTAGGGTATCAACACGAAATATGGCTATGTCTAGACAGAAGAAATTGGACAAAATGGATGTTATTGAACTTGCAAAGGATAAACCAAAGCCAGAATTTAATTTTAGGAATGCCAGAGCAACGGGAAAAGTTATTTTTGAAACAAAAGATTTAATTATTGGATATGATAGAGGAACTCCACTTTCAAAGCCTATCAATTTACGTATGGAAAGAGGAGAGAAGATAGCTCTTATTGGTACAAATGGTATTGGAAAGACTACATTTTTAAAGAGTGTAACAGGACTTATTCCTGCACTATCTGGAAGTGCACATCTCGGCGATTATTTATACAAGGGATATTTTGAGCAGGAGATGAAGCCTGAGAGTAATACTTGTATTGAAGAAATTTGGAAAGAATTTCCGTCGTACACACAATATGAGGTACGTTCTGCACTGGCAAAGTGTGGTCTTACAACAAAGCATATAGAAAGCCAGGTACGAGTTTTAAGTGGTGGTGAACATGCAAAAGTTAGACTATGTAAATTAATAAATCAAGATACAAATTTCTTGCTTCTTGATGAGCCGACTAATCACTTAGATGTAGATGCTAAGGACGAACTTAGAAGAGCATTGAAAGAGTATAAGGGCGCCATTCTTTTAGTTTGCCATGAACCGGAATTTTACGACGGCTTAGTGGACAAGGTTTGGAATTTAGAAGAATTCTCATTACTTAGTTAATATAACAGTATACTTTACCAATACAAACGGTTCTGTACAAACTGTGGATTTTACAACGAATATTGCGGATGAAACAGGCTTTAAAATTGCAGGTTCATCAGGAGGTAAATATACAGTTTTTTCATACACATATAAGTAAGATTTAATTAAAAAGAAGACACCCAAGAGGACATTGTTAGAAATCTAGCAAAGGGAGTCTTGGGTGTTTTTATAGGCTTCATATTATTTTAATGTTGTTATATTTATATTTTGCTATACATTTCTGCGAAAAATGTACAATGAAAAATGAAAGTACGTATTTTGGGACACTACAAATGATATTATCTAACTATGAAAAACATTAAGAATGTAAAATTATCAAAAGTGTAAACAGTACTTAAAAAGTATAACAATCTAGAAAACGAATAGAAAAGAGGTCATTGTTATGAACGAATTAAACTGCATTATTATTTCATATCTTGTATCAGGAATTATAGGGTTTTCCACGTATATTATTCAATACTATTCAGTAATTGGTCCTTGTAATATAGAGTTTGATGATAGAAAGAAATCAGAACTGACTATTATGAATAAGTACAACAAGCTGTTTGATGGTATTTTTTACGGATATATTATAGTGGGTATTTTAGCTATATTAATAGCAACAGCCCTAGAAAATATAGCATTGTTTAGATGCATTGTTATTCTAGAGCTGATATATTTTGTATTAAATATGGTTTCTATGTTTATTATGTATTATAGAAGTAAACTTTATTGGTCACTTTTGGGTAATAAAAATACAAAAGGTATAAAAAGTGAAAAGGCACTTTAGTTTGTTTTATTGATTTTTATAGCTCGTTTATTTTCGGTAAGTCAAAGTTGTTTAATACATAATTTAAATCGCTAATGTCGTAATTGTTAATATCTATAAAAAATCTTATAATTAAATCTTCTTTTTGGGAATTGCTTAGAGCATAATCAACGCAACGCAGAAGTCTACGTGTTTCCTCATAATCTAATTGGAAAGCGAAACAAACTCTAATAACTTCGCCCTTACTTGGATGGTAAGACTTATTTTTACTTAAATTTGAAAAATAGTTATTATCCAGCGCAACCTTCTCACAAAGTAATTTTTCGTCCTTATTATATTCAGAAAAATATGTTGTCACTATTTCACTGTAGGTATTAGGATTGCCATGGTTCTCGTACCATTCATTACATTTGTCTCTTTTGGGATCTGATTTTAAGGCCAAAGTATTAAATTTATTGTTGATATTATTTGTTTCTCTAACATAATGAACTTCAACAAAAATACCTGAATCATGACATAATTCTTGACGTTTCTTTAACTTCTTTTTCTTAGATGTTGTGAAAATCGACATAATGTACCTCCATATATATTAAATTCTGGTATTTTAAAGTTATGATTAAAATGTTTTCATAGAGTGCAAACAATCCTAATTATTCTATCATAAAATATTTGAGTTGTGTATTGTTTCTTGTTAAGAATTCCTATATAATGAATAAAAAATATTATATTATTAAGTTAAAAAGGAGAAATTATGGAAAATTTTGGTTTCGTACATATGTATTCAATATTCTCATATCTACTTACGGTTATTTTTTGTGTACTTATGTGTTATTTGATATGCAAGCGCTCCGGGATAAGTAAATTATTTTGCTTGTTTGGATTCTTAGGTATGGCAGGTATATTTATACTGATAGTTATTAGATATGTTGTAATGATTCCTAAAAATGTAAATAATGGAAATCCTCGTAGTGGTGGAGAAATATATTGTGGCAATACATATGGTGGTCAAACATCCGCAAACAACGCTAGAAGCAATACAGTGTATAGTACAAATCCGAATGATCCATTTGCCGATTTAATTGAACCATCTACAGTAGGAAATAATTCTAAACCAAATTATTCAAACTCGAACCAACCTACATATAGTTCAGTAATAAATTCTAATATGAACGGAAATACTGTGCCAGAATATGGCTCAAGGGAATTATCAGCTAGTGGTTTTGAAACAGCAGAAAATGGTGGACATAAATATTGCAGGTATTGTGGTGCAATGTTGATTTCAAATTCAAATAGTTGTTTCCAATGTGGGAAAGCCAATTAAGAATCTATAAAGGATCTATAAAATGTATAAAATAGAGGGTAGAAACTCTAGAAAAGTTTTACATTAAAATAAAATTAAATATATTAGTAAGTAGAAAGACAATTCTATATGACGCAGAAAAACAAAAAACTTGTAGACTATTTTCGGATTCTGTGAGAGAATAGGGCGAGAATTAGTTTTCGAAAGGAGATTCATAATGATTTATACTAACGAAGTTGAAAACATGTGTCCAGTGGCACAGGGCGTTCATCATGGCGCTGCTCCAGTTCCAACAGAAGGTAACTGGGTAAAGAATAAAGAAGTAAAGGATATTTCAGGTTTCACACACGGTATTGGTTGGTGTGCTCCTCAGCAGGGTGCTTGTAAGTTAACACTTAATGTTAAAGAGGGTATCATTCAGGAAGCTTTAATTGAGACAATTGGTTGTTCAGGTATGACACATTCAGCTGCTATGGCTTCAGAGTTATTACCAGGTCTTACAGTATTGGAAGCTCTTAACACAGACTTAGTATGTGATGCTATTAATACAGCTATGAGAGAATTATTCTTACAGATCGTTTACGGTCGTACACAGAGTGCTTTCTCAGAAGATGGACTTGCTATTGGTGCTGGTCTTGAAGATTTAGGAAAAGGTCTTCGTTCACAGGTTGGTACAATGTACGGTACTCTTGCAAAGGGTCCTCGTTATCTTGAGATGGCTGAAGGCTATGTAACAGGTATCGCACTTGATGCTGATGACCAAATCATTGGTTACCAGTTCGTAAGCCTTGGTAAAATGACAGATTTTATCAAAAAAGGTGATGATCCAACAACAGCTTGGGAGAAATCTAAAGGTCAGTATGGTAGAGTTGATGATGCGGTTAAGATTATCGACCCAAGACACGAGTAATAGAAGGAGGACAATGTAATGGCTTTATTTGAATCATATGAAAGAAGAATTCCACAGATTAACGCTGTGCTCAATTCTTATGGAATCGCTTCTATTGAAGAGGCAGAGAAAATCACAAAGGACGCTGGCTTAAATGTTTATGACATAATTAAGGGAATTCAGCCAATTTGTTTTGAAAACGCATGTTGGGCTTATATTGTAGGCGCAGCAATCGCAATTAAAAAAGGAGCTAGAAAAGCTTCTGAAGCAGCAGCAGCAATCGGTGAAGGTCTTCAGGCTTTCTGTATCCCAGGTTCAGTTGCAGATCAAAGAAAAGTTGGTCTTGGACATGGTAACTTAGGAAAGATGTTGCTTGAAGAAGAAACAGAATGTTTCGCATTCTTAGCTGGACACGAATCATTCGCAGCAGCTGAAGGCGCTATTGGTATCGCTGAGAAGGCTAACAAGGTTCGTAAGAAACCTTTAAGAGTTATCTTAAATGGTCTTGGCAAAGATGCTGCACAAGTTATCTCAAGAATCAATGGATTTACATATGTTGAAACAGAGATGGATTACAAGACAGGTGAAGTAAAAGAAATATATAGAAAATCTTACTCAGAAGGTCTTCGTGCAAAGGTTAACTGCTACGGCGCAAACGATGTAACAGAAGGCGTTGCTATTATGTGGAAAGAAAATGTTGATATTTCTATCACAGGTAATTCTACTAATCCTACAAGATTCCAGCATCCAGTTGCTGGTACATACAAGAAGGAAAGAATGGAAGCTAATAAGAAGTATTTCTCAGTAGCATCAGGTGGTGGTACAGGTCGTACACTTCACCCAGATAATATGGCTGCTGGTCCTGCTTCATACGGTATGACAGATACTATGGGACGTATGCATTCAGATGCACAGTTTGCTGGTTCTTCATCAGTTCCTGCTCACGTAGAGATGATGGGTCTTATCGGTGCTGGTAACAACCCAATGGTAGGTATGACAGTTTCTGTAGCTGTTTCTTTACAGCAGGCAGCTGAAGAAGGCAAGTTCTAATAAAACCAGTAAAATAAAGACTTTAAGAACTGGTTGAAATCAGTTAAGGCTAGTAAGAATTAAACCAGTTGTGGATTTCTTGTATATTAAATAAGTGACGGTAGAGCAATTTGCTCTACCGTCATTTTGCTTTTTTATGGTAATACAAATAAATAAAACAACGGTTGATAATTATTAACTAACCATAATTATCAACCGTTGTAAACTTTGCTGTTGTGAAAATTTCTATGCTCCCATAACCTTCTCTATTGAAGCAAGTATAACCTCTGGTTCAAAAGGCTTTGCAATAAAATCCTCTGCACCGTATTTAACAGCTTCAACCATTTTGCTGCTTTGTCCAGCAGCGGTTACCATAATAACTTTGATTTCGGGATAACGAGTCTTTATAATCTGTAAGGCTTCAATTCCGTCTAGAACCGGCATTGTAATATCTAATGTTACAAGTTCAGGTTTGAATTCTTTACATTTTTTAAAGCCATCATCACCATTAACTGCTTCACCAACTACAGTATGTCCAGCGCCTTCTAATATATTGCGAAGTACCTTTCTTGATGTTCTTGAATCGTCAATAATTAATATAGATGCCATGATTAAATCCTCCTACTTTATACATAAATCTGAATCAATGCAAACAATTAAATTCGTATTTGCTCCGGCTATAGTGAGCGGGAGAACATATACTAAATCGGATGAGATAGAGCCATTGTTAAAGAAAACAGGAGGTTCCATATCTATATTTACATCTTCGTTACTAAGCTTTGTTGCAAACAAACCATTAATACAATTTATGAATTCACAAACTGAATCGAAGGAATCCTCATCAATGGCAGTAAATTCTTCCTTTGCAAAAGGATTTGCAATAGATAATAGTGAGGTATCATCACCTGAAAATCCTAAAAGAATATTGTGATCACCATAAACTTTTTGTGTAGCTAAATGTTCAAAGTTTAATGATGGGGTTGAAGTTGATTTACTAATAGAAACTTCAGTAGAAATAAATCGAACTACATTTCTAACGGCAAGCGCCATAAGTTCATCGGCAAGAGGGTTGTCTGTCTTAATAAAGAGAGATGAAATCTTATCAACATCGCCAGTTTTTATATCAGCAATCTCAGAATCTGTAAATCCATTCAATGCCTGATACTCTTTAAGAGCTGTCTCAACTTCATCAATAGTCATAAAATCTTTTTCTGTTACAGCCTGTATAAACTGTAAATATGGATTGCCTTGAAGGCTAAGTAAATGGCCTACCTGTGTATCAGTAAGGTATCCTTTTTCAACAGCGATATCTCCAAATCGCTTGTCCTCTCGTGCCTGAATTCTATTAACTTCATCTGCCTGTGAGATAGTTAATAATTTCTCGGCAACTGCTATAAGTCCAAGTTTTACTCTAGCAGATTTCATAGTGTTCTTTACCTGTACAAATTGGTCACGATTCAACTTACCATTATCAACTAGGTAAGCTCCAAATAATTCTCCAAACATAAAGAATCCCCTTTCAGTATATAAAATTTTGAAAAACATGTTTCATTGCGCATATTATACAATACTTTCAGACAAATTACCATAGTTTGGGGCAATTTAAATGAAAAATTGACATAAATTTTACTTGTACTATATAAGTACATAATAATATAAAAATAAATTGTTATTTGCAACATTTACTGATATAATTATAATATATTTTTTGTGAATATGCCAGGAGGTTTTTATGGCTCTAAATATCAATTTTCAGCTGGCGGGATTAATATTACTTGTTATGATAATTATAATGTTTGCACGTAGACCAGTGATTAATCTTCCGTCATTTAAAGTTTTTAACAGTTTATTGATTGGTGTCTTTCTATCAGTTTGTCTAGATATTGCATCAGTTTTTGCACTTGTATACAGAAAAGAAATATCTACCCCTATGACATTGTCCGTTTGCAAGGTATATTTGGCTTCAGTGGCTGTAGTGGCTTTTTTGATATTGAGATATGTCATGATTCAGAATGCCAATAGAAGATTATTGTCAAAGGTAGTATTTGGTGTGTCATTTGTTGTGTTATGTGTATATATGTTTGCTATTATTTTTTTGCCTGTGGATTATTATGTAGATAATCAAACTTTATATACATATGGTTTAGGTGTTTCGGCTACATATGTAGTTGCACTTTTAATGCTGCTTACTAGTTTGATTTATACTATAAAGATGTGGTCGTTTTTGAAGAAAAACAAAAGAAAATCAGTGATTTTTATGCTGTCAGCATTATTTCTAGCATCCTTTATACAGATGTTTAATAATCAAATATTACTTGTAAGTTTTGCCCAATCGGTTGCTATTGTCTATATTTATATGTGTCTTGAGAATCCTGATGATTATATTGATAAGGTTTCAGGTGTCTTTAATATGAATGCTGCAAGGCTATTATTAGGACAGGAATATGAGAATGATAAAAGACTTAACATTATTACAATAGAAATAGGCGGGATTAAATTTATAAACGATACGTTTGGCACGAAGAACGGTACGATGTTACTTTGTAGTGTGGCAGAGTTTTTAGAGGACATTCCGGGTGTTTCGGTTTATAGAACAGGTGGTGCTGAATATAGTATAGCTCTATTTGGAGAGATGGATGAATTCAAGGTGGTTGAAGAAAGAATAAGAAGAAGGTTTGAGTATGCATGGACTATTTCGGAGATTGAAACATTATTACCTGTAAAGATTTGTATATTTCCAGCTACATTGGTGGAAGTACCAATAGAAGAGAGATTTGAATTACTTAGATATTTTGTGAATTTAATGTCGGGTAGTAATTCAGAGGAAAAATTCATTATTACAGAGGATATTATTAAAGAAAAGCGCAAGGAAGAAAATATTGAAAAAGCATTGAATATAGCTTTAGATTTGAATACAGTTATGGTTAATTATCAGCCAATATATAACAATAAAAAAGGTTACTATACAAGTGCTGAAGCACTGATGAGAATAAGAGGTGAGGATGGGAATTTTATCCCACCAGATTTGTTTATTAATATAGCAGAGAAAAAGGGATTAATTCTCAAGTTAGGAATGGTTATGTTTGAGAATGTTTGTAGATTCATTAAAGAAAATAAATTACAAGAAACCCAGCTAGAATACATAGAAGTGAATTTATCAGTAATACAATGTATGCAACAAAATCTTGCCGAACAGTTGATTGAAGTAATGGATAGATATGAAATTGCACATTCATTTATAAATTTTGAGATTACAGAAACTGCCGCTAGTAATTCAGAAAGTACATTATTAGTAAATATGAGACGTTTGATTAACAATGGCTCAACATTTTCGCTGGATGATTACGGTTCAGGCTATTCCAATATAAATTACATCTTGGAGTTACCAATTGAGATTGTAAAATATGACAAATTAATGGTTTGGTCGTATTTTACAAGCGAAAAAGGCCGTGTGGTTATGGAATATGCAGTTGATATGATGAAGAACTTAAATCTTAAGTCTTTAGCAGAAGGCGTAGAGACAAAAGAACAATTTGAAGAAATAAAAAGACTAGGTATTGATTATACCCAAGGATATTTTTTTTCTAAACCGCTTAATGAGGAAGATTTTGCAAAATGTATTAAAGGTGATTTGCAAACACAGGTGAATTTATTATGATAAATCTTGATGAAAATATTATTAATGTATATAAGAAGATGTTAAATGGTATCAAAATGAAAAGTCAGAATGTAGTGGCCGTAAACCAGTACAATTCTTATGATATCAAGGAAAGTGATATCAAAAAAACATTGGCAAATTCAGTTGAAACAACCATTGTTTACCATCAATTTGACGAGGATGTTTTTCCGGGCGCATATGAACCCTTTTTAGGATACATTAAAGACCAATTACAGGGTATGCAAAGTAACGAGGTGGATTTGGTGTTTAATAAGTGCGATGTGCTACCAGCCCATAAGACTATTTTAAATACATATATTAGTAAGGGAATTGCATCAAGAACGGAATATATTATTTACAGTGAAGTAGAATTTGAGAGAATAAAATTCCTAAGAGAGATTACAGAATTAGTCAAATATTTTAGTAGCATAAAGCCTATATTTTTTATAATTAACAAGCTACATTTAGCTGGTAAATCAACTATACAAGTTATAAATAAAATATTAGACGATGATATAAAAGGTATAGCTATTATTATTGGCTATGACAATACATATCATATAGATAATTATATGATCGAGGAATGGAATAAATTTCTGGATTTTGTGTCATCAAATGATAAAAATATTGACTGGAGCGGTATTATTCCAGCTAGTATAGAAAAGAAAAAGGTGGAAATTGATGCGCAAAGAATACTAAGTGCCTATATTGATTTAAGCAATATGAAAACTATGTTGGCTCATGAGCAGGCATATTACTATTTAACAAAACTTCATAAACATATAGAGAGGGAAAACCTAACGGTTGAAACCTTATATAATATATATACCCTATCCACCATTATTTCAATTTTTGCGGGGAAGATTCCAAATGCCCTGTTGTATTGCAATGTTCTTAAACAGTTAGCAGAGGATAAGAGAGCAAATAAAGAAAAGAGTAATATAGAATATACGTTTCTTATACTTTTAACATATATACAAATGTATAATGATCAAGAAAATGACGCGGTATTTACTGCCAATTCATGCATTGAGATTGGTAAAAAACTTCACGATAAGAAAAAAATTTTTTTGGCAAGATTATTTAAGCATATGTGTAAATATTCGGGTTGGAAGAATCCTGTATGGTTTGGGGTGGATGATGAAGATTTAGACCCTAGACTTATTGAGGATGCACTGGAGTATGGATTTATTAATCATGCTGCACATATGTATGTTTATTCACATGACAATGATTCATACAAATTTAAGAGCGTAGAAAATCTCGAGGAAAATATTTGGCATTGGTGTAAAGGTGTCGAATATGCGAGAACAATTAATAACAATAGTTTTATTTTAAATGCGTGCAGAAAGGCCATTATGCTGGCTTCATCTTGTGGTTACTCAGATGTGTCAGATTATATTTATCTTACATATTCTATGCCTGTTATAAAGAAAACGGGAAATAAGTTTGAGGAAGCAAATGTATACAATGGTCTAGGATTCAACTGTATTATGCGTGATGAGTACCTAGAGGCTAATGATTATTTTAACAAAGCTATTTCTATTTTCTGGAAGCTTGGTCAGCACGAACATGTATGTGAAACCTTATATAATATGTCTCTCAATTGCATTAAAGCAAATAAATACAAGGTAGCTGATGAGTACATTACAACCTGTCTAAAGGTTTTGCACTTCCTAAAGACAGATAAGATGAGAATTTGTCATATTTCAAAATTGTATGGAATTAAGGCATTGTGTGCAATTAGAGAAGGAAACTACTATACAGCAAACAATTACAATAAAAAAGTAGAACAATGTTTAACTTCAGTTATAAATTGTGATATAGATGAGCCATTTATGAGATATTGGTACGATGATGTGTTCTTATATCATTATGTTTACGGTGTTCTGCGTGCCTTTGATAAAAAATATGAGAAAGCTGGATTTTGCTTGCTCGTGCATATGAGATATTATGCAGAGGTAACACATTTTCATATATGAAGGAGGATATACTTTCTCTGATTTCATATGTTGAAAAGCAGAGATTACCGATGGAAATAGTAACATTTGAGGATACAAAGGTTGCCACTTCAAAACTTCAAGATCCATCCTTGCCAATGATTCTTGAGGTAGCTAGATTTGATGGTACCCTAAATGATATTAAGACTATGAATGAAAATCTTGATTTTCTATGTACATGGAAGAGATTGATTAACAACTCCGGAACAAATACCTATTTATTAGTTGAGAGCGCTGTTAAGTCCTTCAAAAATAATTTTGGCGTAGATAGTTTTGTTATGATTAGTTATACATGTAATGATGCAGAGGCAATTTATAATGACTCTGGTGTATATATGGATAAAAACAAACTAGATGCTATTACAGAATATTTTACTATGCATCCGTTAGAGGTGGTTACCTCGAAACTTGAGAAAAATTATGCAAGCTTTAGCGAACTTTTATCAGTTTTTGACGAGAAGAGGATATTTAACTTCTTAGCTATTCCTTATTTTAAGAATGATGTTTTGGATAAAATTATTATTACATATTCTATAATGAGAAATGCATGGAATAGACAGGAAAATAAGTTTTTAGTGTCAGAGGATAATCTACAATATTTTACTTTGGTTTTTTCTACATTAGTGGATGCTATTGAGCGGGCTAAGGACAAAATCGAAATTGAACAAAAAGAAAATATTGAGCAAATGAATAAGCAATTATCTGGTCTTAATGAGAAATTGGTAAGTATCGCCAATTTTGATAAACTTACAGGTTTGTATAATCGTCAGGGATTTTATGACAAGATAGAAGAGTATACCAACGAGAATAGAAAAGGCTTCTGTCTAGCATATATTGATCTTGATGATTTTAAATATTATAATGATAATTTTGGACACGATGTAGGTGATGTTGTACTTTGTGAGATAGCCACATTATTCAAAAATATATGCGAGGACAAAGATATTGCAGTCAGGTATGGTGGCGATGAGTTCTTGATTCTATTTGAAACATATAACATAAGAGAAGCAAAAGAAAAAGTTGAAAGAGTTTATGCGGAGATAAAAAAGAAAAATTTTTTTATCGATACCATATGTGAGATATTAAAGAAGAAATTGAATATACCTGATGAAAGTAAAATTTCTTGTTCTATTGGTATTTCAAATGTGGAAGGACGTAATCTCCGAGAAGGTATAACGGATGCAATAAAGAAAGCCGATGATACACTTTATTATATAAAACGAACCACAAAACGTAAGTGTGAAATCTGGGATGATATTAAGGAAAAAGTAAAAGCATAGAAACGAGGTTGCTATGAAGAAAAATATTAAGTTAATTGCACTTGGAATGGCAATTGTATTTAGTTTGTGTGGTTGTGGAATTACAGCAGAAACTATAGGAGAAACTAGTGCTACCAAGGTTACACAAGCTATAGAAGAACCTACAACGGCCGTAAAGGAAGAAAAATATGAATTTACACCCACGGCTGAAGAAATTGAAATCTACAATTCCTTTTTCTCAACCGATAGTAATATAAGCATTAAGATAGACATTTGCGATGAGGAACTAGCTAGAATACAAAATGATTATGAATTCTATGATAGCATGGGTTCAAAATCCCCTATATATAGAAGAGCAGATAAAGTAACTATTACTATAAATGATAAGAGTTACGAATATGAAGACGTAGGCATTAGAATGAAAGGCAATTTATCAAGGACTGATTTCTACGACATACAAAATAACGAGATAACAGATTTTATTCACTATAGACTAAGCTTTAATCAGACATTTGATGACCCAAAGTATTATGGTGATGAGGCAATAGAATGGGAAAAATCGGAAAGAAAAGCTAGAAAAAATCGTACATTTGCATCATTAGAAGATTTGGAAATTAAATGGAATCGTAATTATGACAATACCTATGTTCGAGAGCTATATGCACATGAACTTTATCAGGCGTTCGGAATTTTATCGGCAAATATGAATTTATCTACCTATGATATGAACGGAATTAATATGGGTGTTTGGCATGTGTTTGAACCAATAGATGATATTTTTATAATGAGAAATCTCCCAGAAGAAGATTGGGGAGGTGATTTATATAAGGCGGGTTGGACACATGAACCAGCAAATTATACTAGCCAAGTAACCTACGGCGTTACAGATAAAGATGCTGGTGATATGTATAACTATAGTCTTAAAACAAACAAAAAAACATCGGATTTTTCATCTATAAAAAAGCTGATATCTGTTTTAGCTAGAGGAACAGATGAAGAACTGGCTCAGGCCGTGGATTTGGATTATTTTGCAATGTATTCTGCTACATGTTACTTTGTGGGCAATCCGGATGATATGAGAAATAATTATAACAATCACTATGTATACTTTTTAAAGAGCAGTGAAAAGGCAATTTTTATCCCATATGATGTGGATAGATGTTTGGGTTTATCTTGTGGATACAATCCATCAGGTAAAGCAATGACTAATGTAAGTCCGTACAGTGAAATGGCAGTTGGAAATCAGTCAGACCAGAGCAATCCACTTATTAGACGTTTGATTTTTAAGAGCGGATTGGCCTTTGATAAATACGATGAATATTTAAGCGATATCGTCCAAAGTGAATGGGTTTCATATGATAAATTTATTACATACTATAATAATTATCTCGAAAAATATGAAGATAAGGTTAAACCATCAGCTGAGTTTAATAATGTAGACAGTTCTAGATTAGATTTCAATTTGAATGGTGTTATTATATCAGATGGTGATAAAAATATGTCAATGGAGGATTACCTCCGTCTTATAGTTAAAACTTATAAGGAATGTCAATAATAAATACTTGTTTTCTACGAAGAAATTATTGATTGTGTATCATTGACAAAATGCATATTTATGTTAAGATATATAAAGTGTTTTTATTGTAATGAAGTATTACAGTAGGCGTAATAGAAAAATATTGAGGTGCTTAATATGAGAAAGGTAGTTCTTTCAGTTTTAGTTGAAAATACATCTGGTGTACTTAATAGAGTTGCAGGACTTTTTAGTAGACGTGGATATAATATTGATAGCCTGACAGTAGGCCAAACAGAAAAACCTGATTTTTCAAGAATGACTATTGTTGTTCGTGGAGAAGATGAGACATTAGAACAGATTGAAAAGCAAATCGCAAAGCTTGTTGATGTCAAAGAGATTATAAAACTTAAGGATGGCACATCGGTTTGCAGAGAACTTATATTGATGAAGGTGAAAGCTAATGCTTCACAAAGACCACAGATAATAGCTGTAGCAGATGTATTTAGAGCAAATATAGTTGATGTGGCTCCAGAGTCTCTTATGGTTGAGCTTACAGGAAATCAAGATAAATTGGATGCATTTATTGGATTGTTACAAGACTTTGAGATTTTAGAAGTTGTTAGAACAGGTATTACAGGTTTAACAAGAGGAAACAAATAAAAGTATAATGTGTTGCCTTTTGTTATTGTTGCAAGAATTATACTACATACTAAGTTATTTTGCTGCTTACTATGTACATATGCTTCTAACTGTATTTTTAGATGTATATGTACATAGTGGGGCATTATATAAATTCATTTAAAGATGGAGGAATTTTAAAAATGGCAAAGATATTTTACCAAGAAGATTGTAACTTATCATTATTAGAGGGAAAGACTATCGCAGTTATCGGATATGGCAGCCAGGGACATGCCCATGCATTAAATGCTAAGGAGTCAGGTTGTAATGTTATTATCGGTTTATACGAAGGTAGCAAGTCTTGGGCAAAAGCAGAAGCACAAGGATTTAAGGTATATACAGCTGCAGAAGCTACTAAGATGGCAGATATTATTATGATTCTTATCAATGATGAGCATCAGGCTAAGTTATACAAAGAATCAATTGAACCAAACCTTGAGGCAGGAAATATGCTTATGTTCGCTCATGGCTTTAATATTCATTTTGGACAGATCGTAGCTCCTAAGGACGTTGACGTAACAATGATCGCTCCTAAGGGACCTGGACATACAGTAAGAAGCGAGTATCAGGAAGGCAAGGGTGTTCCTTGTTTAATAGCTGTACATCAGGATGCAACTGGCAAGGCTCAGGATTTAGCTTTAGCATATGCTTTAGCAATCGGTGGAGCAAGAGCTGGTGTTCTTGAGACAACATTTAGAACAGAAACAGAAACAGACCTCTTTGGTGAGCAGGCAGTACTTTGTGGTGGTGTTTGTGCACTTATGCAGGCAGGTTTTGAAACATTAGTAGAAGCTGGATATGATCCAAGAAATGCTTACTTTGAATGTATTCATGAAATGAAACTTATCGTTGACCTTATTTACCAGTCAGGTTTTGCAGGTATGAGATATTCTATTTCAAATACAGCTGAGTATGGCGATTATATTACAGGACCAAAGATTATTACAGAAGAAACAAAGAAGGCAATGAAGAAGATCTTAACAGATATCCAAGATGGTACATTTGCAAAAGATTTCTTATTAGATATGTCAGAAGCAGGTGGACAGGCTCATTTCAAGGCTATGAGAAAATTACATGCTGAGCATTCATCAGAAATCGTTGGAGAAGATATCAGAAAGCTTTATAGCTGGAATAACGAAAGCGATAAGTTAATCAACAACTAATTAATAGAAGATATTAATGAATTTAATCCCTCGGGCAGGATTTGTCTGAGGGATTTTTGTGTATAAAAGATTACAATGTTTATGTATCAAAAGTACAATTTCTATGGTTAGAAATAATAATAAAAAGTTAAAGACTTTACAAAATTTCTAAATAAAATAGTAATAAAAGCTTGAATTTATGCGTATCATAAAGTATAATAACAACATAAGATATGTTCCTGGAATGTTCGATGCACCTGTGTATTTTGAACCTACATTTGTTTAAACGGGATTCTTATATTTCCATAGTAATGTCAAGCCTCTATCAATGATAAGTGGACGACAGCGCTGTGGATGCGGTTGCCCACCTAGCTTCGCTAGGACTCAAAATGCAGGAGACGGCATTCTGGGACATACATATGGACTTAAGCAGCATGAAGATGCTGCTTTCTTTTTATAAATATATATAATAGTCATAATACTCTAATAATAGGAATAGGATACATATATGAAGGACAAGAAAAATATCATTTTATTATCAATATGTATAGTGGTTGCACTGGGATTAATTGTATATGGAATCTTTGGTGGAAAAGACAAAAATCCCGAAGATAACTATATTACGAGAGCACAGGTTGCAAAGGATGTAGCATTGGTATTTCACAGTGTAACAGAATGTCAAGAGAAGGATAATACCCATTTTTCCAACAATTCGGATGCGTGGTATGTACCTTATATGAATGTTCTGTATGATGATGGATATATAAGCGAAAGAGATATTATGCCTAATGAATCAGATGTAATGGATAGTTTTACATATGGTGATATGGATAAGCTATTTACAAATATAGGTGTAGTTGATAAGGAATTACTATCATTTGTAAAAAACAATAAAGCGGCTGCTAGACTTACAATTGCTGAGTGGGGTGAGGTGTTTGAGTGTTTTACAAACGTCTGTGATACGGCTAAGAATATTCAAGTAAAAAATATCGTAGTGTCAGGTACTCCATCAAATGTTTCAACTATGAAGTCTTGGCATGCAACTACTGATATTGGAATTCTCACTTTCTATGGTGTATCATTAGATTATTATATAGATAAAGAAATTGAAGTATTCATTAGGGATGGAGAAATTCTATGTGTTAAAGGAATAGTAAGTGAAGAAGTAACATACCATAATGCTTGGATTATTACAATGGATAATGGCAATATCAAGGCATATGTTGAAGGAGCGATTAGAGAATTTTCGTATACTGATAGGGCTACAAGTTATAGTAATGTAGTAGGCGATTTGGTTTTGGATAAGAAAAAGTTAGTAGATTGTAATATAAAGACAGGAGCAGTTACAGGAAAAGTTCTATCCTCTAGTGAAGAGGAAATAGAAATAGAGAACAAGGGTACATATAAACTAGGAGATAATGTACATTACTATAAAACCTTTGGAACACTAGAGATGTGCTCAGCAAAGGATGTTTTAGTAGGCTATGATGTACAACAGTTTTTCTTAGAAGATGGAAAGATAAGCGCTGTAGTAATAGATAGAGATATCAATGCTGAAAATATTCGAGTACTCATAATGAATACAGGATACGCTAGTATATATCATGATGAAGTTATATTGAGTAGTGATACAGGATTAAACATTACGTCAGGAGATAATACACTTAGTGTTGATGCAGGAAGTCAATACTCATTTACTATATCAAATGAGATGTTTAAGAATGGACGTATATCTATTTCAAGTATTAATGGTGGAAAGATAACTATTAATTCTTTATCAAGAGGATATGGTACACCTTCTTATAGAGGCAATATAGAGCTTAAAATCTATGATGGCAGAATTGTTATAGTTAATGAACTTCCGGTTGAGAAATACCTATATGCAGTAGTACCAAGCGAGATGCCATATACATACAACATTGAAGCTCTAAAGGCACAGGCTGTTTGTGCAAGATCATATGCTTATAAGCAAATCGTAAATAATACCTATAGTGCATATGGTGCCCATGTGGACGATAGTACCAATTATCAGGTATACAACAATTTGGCTGAACAGGAAAGTTCAACACAGGCTGTAGAGGAAACTTACGGAAGAGTATTGACCTATGAAGAAGAAGTGATAAATGCATTTTTCTTTTCCACCTCTTGCGGAAGTACTACAGATTCCCATATATGGGGTCAGACTCTACCATATACACAATCAAAGCTGTTAATAGCTGGTGACTCTAATATGAATTTAAAGGATGAAGGAACTTTTGACGCCTTTATTAGAGTTTCATATGATACCTATGATAGTGAGTATCCATGGTTTAGATGGAATGTTTCATTATCGCTTGAAGATATAACTGCATTAGTGAATTCATCATTACACGATATATCTACGTCAAGTGGTGAAAATGTATTTGTTCTAAATGATAAGGGTGAATATGTAAGGCAGTATGTTTCAAGTGTTGGCGATGTTAAAAAGATAGTATGTCTTAGCAGAGGTAACGGAGGTGTCCTAGATGCTATTGAAATATATGGAAGTGAAAATACAGTTAAAATTACAAAGGAACTAAATATTAGAAGGTTGTTTAACCTCCAGGGAGTTCCTATTCATAGAGTAAATGGAAGCGATGTAACGGATTTTCCAATGTTACCGAGTGCATATGCTATATTTGATCCAATAATCCATAATAATCTCCTCTGCGGCTATAATATTATAGGTGGTGGATATGGTCACGGAGTAGGACTTAGCCAGAATGGAGCAAATTATATGGGTAAAAATGGTAGCAACTTTGAAGACATACTTCTTTACTTCTACAATAACGTTAAGATAACAAAATTATACTAAATCTTCATTCTTACTTTCATCACGATGTTGTTTTACAAAATTATGTGCCATCTGGAAGTGACGCCTAAAGTAGACGTTGATTTCAGCACCAAGGAAGAGTATATACATACAAAAGTAGAGCCACAGTAGCAATAAAATAATACTGGTAAGTGAACCATAAATGTATGAGTAGTTGGCGTAATAATCAATGTATATAGAATAGGCAAATGAAAAAACTTCCCATCCTAATGCTGAAAAAATTGCCCCTGGTAGGTGATCCACAAATCTAAAGTTTTTGTTAGGTACAAGTTTATATAATATAACAAAAATTAGAGATAAGAAAATCGGGATGTAAAGTCCTCGTAAGGAAATAATCCATTCTACAATATTGTATATTATTGGAAAATGTAAGTCTATCAGCTTGAGTAATGAGTTTCCAAATACTAGTATAGCCAGTGTGATTACAATACCAACAATAAATGCTATGGTATATAGTACAGATATAAAACGCAATATAAAGTAATTACGCTTTTCATCAATCTGGTAAATGCAGTTAAATCCGCGGATGAGTGCTAAAATACCCTTTGATGCTGACCAAAGTAAAGCGATAGCAGTGATAGAGATAAGTGCAGTTCCGCTTTTTGAATATAGTTCATTAATGATTCCTGAGGCAGTGGAGTGAAAACCTTCTGGAAGGAAGGATACTACAATGTCTATAAGAACATCTTCGGTTATGGGTGTATATTGAATTAAGGTTAGCATTAACATTAGAAAAGGAAAAAAAGCAAGGATAAAGAAATAAGATCCTTGCGCCGAAAAGGCACTAATGTGATCCTCGTTTAATCTGTTTAAAAATCCTTTTAGTAAACCGTATATTTTGCGAAAGAAAGTCTTTGGGGGATATTTATTCAATTTTTTGCTCCTTCACACTATTAGTATAATTATATTTAATATATTTACAGATAAGTATAAATCAAAAGATATTTTGTTACAACTTTAAAATAGGTAAAAGTGTAATAAAGAAAAATCATTAATTCTAAATCTTGAGTTTCCGCAAAATGTAATTAAAAAATGAATATATCCTTCCAAAGTACCAATCTATCGAATTTTTGAATTATTCAGAGTGACAGTGACTGGAGTAG
>JGI24710J26742_10000595_pt1 | contig 33502 bp, 25 predicted proteins | sample BioPla2DNA2_FD_26742 | JGI IMG/M metagenome (IMG submission 26742)
CGAAATCCAAGGCCACGTGGAATCTCCCGCCACCTACTTCACGGGCGATGAATCGGATCGGCAGGCGCTCGATGCGTTGCTGATGACACAAGGCTGGAAAAGGTATGATATCCCCAGCGTGCTGAAGGGTATCATCGCGACACCTAACACCTTCCTGCCCGAGCAGTTCCAAGAGGTTAGCGGGAAAACAGAGGCGCTGTTAAGGAGTATGGAAGATGGTGAGATAAGCCTAATGGCTAGCCTCGACACGCTTTTGAGCGGCGAAACCACCGTGGCAGACGAGAAGGGTAGATTCCTGTTCAAGGTGGAATACCCGGAGGGAACGGTGATCACGGTACAATCGCTAAGTAAACAGGGGAGTAGGCGAAACGTGATTAACCTCGACCAAGAAACGTTCCCCGACCGCTCTTACGCCACGGTGCCTATAGAGGGACGACTGTCATCTGCTTCCGACTCCCACTTGGATACCTACGTGCAACAGGCTAACGAAGACTATGCCGCCAAATATGGAATCAGGACAATCGCGCTCGAGGAGTTCACGGTCACCGCTCAAAGCAAAGAGACCTACACCCAGTCGAAGTTTTATTCTCCCATCTCCTCCAGTGGGCTGATTACAGCAGATGAGATTGAAAGAAGGAGGTTCAGTAGCTTACACACGCTGCTCCTGACCACCCCGGGGCTCGTCGTGAAATCGGATCGCATAACAACCACCCGATCCGATTTGCCGGTGCTCTTCGTGATCGATGACATCACGTACGAAGATTTTTTTGACCAGCTGGATATGATTGACGTCTCTTCCATCGATAACCTGTTCATCATGAAAGACAACACCTTCATGCTGGGATACTATCCCAACACAAGCGGGGCCGTCGTGATCACGACCAAAAAGGGTTTCGTACAAAAAAACACCCGATCTCCCAATATCGACCAAATCATCCCGCTCGGTTACCAACAGGCGGCGGAGTTCTACTCCCCGAAATATGAAACGAGCGACGAGAAAGAGTCGCCCGAGCCCGATTTTCGTACTACCATCTACTGGAAGCCTAACGTGAATTTCTCACCGGAAGGGGAGGCTATTATAGAGTTTTACACGGCCGACGGGGCAAGTACCTACCAGGTAACCGGGGAAGGGGTGACAGGGTTAGGCCAAATGATTCATTTCACGAAAGAGATTGAGGTTGAAGCCGAAGCGATTATACCATAATCGTTTGTGTTACACCATGCCTATTCGACCATTCCAAACTTACCCGATGCTATAACGCAACATATTGCCCCACGTTAGTGATCAAACAGGGGTTCATGAGCATAACTCACATTACTTTGTGTATGCTGCAGGTCATCCAATACTACATTACCTGTCGAACTGGAGTGCTTCACCGGTGAAGTTCTCGTAGAACCGACCCTCATCGTACACCAGGCACCCGTTGACGAACGTCTTGCTCACAGTTGCGCCAAACGTCTCCCCTAAGAAAGGGGACCAGCCGCACTTATACCAAACGTTACCATCCGAAACCAGGTGGGGCCGATTCGGGTCTACCAACACCAGGTCGGCGTAATACCCCTCACGGATAAATCCCCGCTCCTTTACACGGAACAGCTTGGCTGGCGCATGGCACATCTTCTCCACCACTTGCTCCCTCGAGAAAATGCCCTTGGCCGCTAGCTCCAGCACCACTTGCAGCGAGTGTTGCAATGACGGACCGCCCGATGCGGCCTGTAATGCCCCGCCTTCCTTCTCCTCTAGCAGGTGCGGCGCATGATCGGTCGCCACCACATCCACCTTGCCCTGCTTCAGGCCTTCTCTCAATGCCTCCCTATCTGTTTGGGTTTTAATCGCGGGGTTCCACTTCACGCGGCTTCCCAGCCGGGCGTAGTCCTCGTCTGTGAACCATAGGTGGTGCACGCACACTTCCGAGGTGATCTTTTTCTCCTCCACCGGTGCCATGTCAAAAAGGCTCAGCTCCCGCCCGGTAGAGAGATGCAGCACGTGTAGCCTTGTACCGTACCTGTCGGCAAGCTCTACCGCTTCGGCAGAGGAGCGGTAGCATGCCTCGGCACTTCTAATAAGGGGGTGGTATTCGATAGGAATCGCTTCGCCGAACTCGCGCTCATACAGCGCGATGTTCTCCCTGATGATATCCTCCTGCTCGCAGTGGGCGGCAATCAACATATCGACCTCGGCGAAGATCGCTTGCAAGGTACGCGCATGATCCACCAACATGTTGCCGGTGGAAGCCCCCATGAACAGCTTCACGCCACACACCGCTTTCGGGTCCCCCTTTTTCAACTCGGAGAGGTTGTCGTTCGTGGCACCAAGGTAAAATGAGTAGTTGACCATCGATTGAGAGGCGGCCCGTTCGAACTTTTGCTCCAACGTCTCGATGGTGGTCGTTTGCGGCACGGTGTTGGGCATCTCCATGCAGGAGGTTACCCCGCCGGCCACCGCGGCACGGCTCTCGGTAAACATATCGCCCTTACGCGTTAGCCCAGGCTCACGAAAATGTACATGATCATCGATAACGCCGGGCAACAGCCATAGGCCACGTGCGTCAATTATCTGCCGGCACTGCCTAAATACCGGTTCCGGCACCTCCCCCCGTATCACGCGAGCAATCTTTTGCCCCTTCAGCAGCAGGGATCCCTCATAAGTTTCCCCTTCATTTACCACCGTGGCCCTATGAATTAGCGTCATGGCTACCTGTCTATGGTTAATAAATCACGTTGATTTGCCTGGGTACTGTTATCACACAACAATTGTTTCAGCTGACCATTGTATACATGGCCAACCCCGGGTGCGGTCAGTTTGCACGCGGCTTAATTTTCCCGGTTAGCTTTCGCCACCGAAGGTCGATAACCCCGAAGAACGCCTCCCCGAAGATGCTGGTATTCATTTTCGAGGTGCCTAATCGCCGATTCACGAAGATGACCGACACCTCCTTGATCTTGAAGCCCAACACGTAAGCCGTGTACTTCATCTCTATCTGGAAGGCATACCCTTTGAACTTAATCTTATCCAGATCGATGGTTTCCAGTACTTTCCGACGATAGCAGACAAAACCAGCGGTGGTATCCCGTACTTTAAAACGGGTGATGAAGCGCACGTACTTCGATGCGAAATAGGACATCAGCACGCGACCCATCGGCCAATTCACCACGTTCACGCCCGAGCAGTAGCGGGAACCCACCGCCACGTCGTACCCCTCATCGTGGCAAGCGGCATAGAGCCGTGGCAGGTCATTGGGATCGTGTGAGAAATCGGCATCCATCTCGAAGATATAGTCGTACGAACGTTTCAACGCCCATTTAAAGCCGTGGATGTAGGCTGTGCCCAACCCCAGCTTACCCGCTCTCTCCTCGATAAACAACCTATCCTTGAACTCGCTCTCCATCAACCGCTTTACGATATCGGCCGTGCCATCGGGTGAACCATCGTCAATAACCAGAATATGGAATTTTTTTTTCAGGTTAAACACCGCCCGAATGATACTTTCGATGTTCTCCTTCTCGTTATACGTGGGTATAAGTACAATACTGTCTGACATAAACTGCATATTTTTTCCCAAAAATAGGGTTTTTCAGGTACAAATAAAAAAGATTGGCTGACATTTTGATATCTCAAAATAAAATGCTATCTTTGCAGTTCCATTTCACAGGGAAATAGATCGCGGAGTGGAGCAGTTGGTAGCTCGTTGGGCTCATAACCCAAAGGTCGTAAGTTCGAGTCTTACCTCCGCAACATTTGAGACCGTCCAATACTATTACCCAAACAGACCTCACCCCATCCCAAATACTTACATAATATAATATAAGAGGGTTTGACTGACTGATCGCGTTGTACTCAAGCGATAAGCTTATTTTCACGTTTTGGATCGGTTGTCTGTTTTTGGGCCTATCTATCTCTATATAAAGTATAAAGAAAGAGTGCAGCCTCTTTTGTGAAAAACTGCACTCTCGGTTGAAGATTTTAACGTGAAAAATGTACTCCTGACTGAAGATTTTACCGAAAATGGCGCAAACCCTTTGATGTTAACTTGTGTAATGAGGCTTCAAGCGAATCTGTCCACGTGTAAAAACGAAATCAAACTTTTTTACAATTACTTCGTCACTCGCACGATGAGATCAAGTAAATCAATCCACTTTACCGGGGGCCTTTAAGAACTTCAACAGCCTCTGACAGAAACGGGCCACCTTTTTCCGCTCTACGAATCCCCATATAAGCAGTGGAACCACCACGAGGATTAGCACGACACCAATCGCCTTTATCCAGGCGATCATCAGGTTATTGCTGTGCAATAACCGGGTATGCTTCTCGGGAGTGTTGTAGGCGAGCTTGGCTACTTGGGCCACCTTAGTCAGCATCCTGTTCGGGATGGTGCCTTTCGGGATATCCTGATGACAGGCGACACAGGAGTTTTTGCGGGTCAGTTGATCGCGTTGCGCTTGAGTGAGCGGCATTGAGGTAGGCCAATGCGTGTCGATCGTTTGCAGTTGCTCCCCGTGAACCGTGAGCAGTTGCATGAAGTCGCCGTGCAGCTCGCTGATAGCCGCTATTTGGGCTCGGGTGTATTGGCTGACGTTATTTCCCTTGGCATCGATCACGTCAGCATACCGTGGCGTTCCGGGCGTCGCGTCGTAAATACCACCATCAATACCATACCCGGCTGCCACAGGGTTGCCGTGACAATCCACGCACTCCCTCGATTTCAACGAGGTGGTGTGCGGGTTGAGCGGTGCCAGCTCGATAGCGTTATAGCCGGCCGCCGTTTTGGCTACATTGTTCCAGACAACGGTTTCACCCTTCTCGTTAATCACGGTGCTGACCGTCTGGATCACGCCGACCAAGGGGGATACCCTCCCCTCGCCGTTCACGCCCAGCGGGGCGTTCTCCCAGCGGATATGGCTGTAGTCACCGTAAGTGGGTGCCCCGGGCTGCATGGCGTAGTTCTGGTTATAATCGGCCGTCGTACCGTCCGATTTGACGAGTTGCGGCGAACGTAGCCAGTCGACGGATTGTTTCGAGTAGTCGATCACGTACTTGTAACCGTAGTATTGCGGCATCCAAGTGGAGTGGCAGGCATAGCACTCTAGTTTATCGACGTGCGTCGTAGCCACCATGGCCACTTCGGCGTCATCCGGGTTCTGCCAGCTCTTGCTCCTCGCGATCTCTTTTAGCGTTATAAGTTCAAACGCGTGCATGCTCCCATCAGAGTAAACGATGACCCGGTCCCCCTTGCGCACCACGTTACCCAGCGGGTTCCCCCGTGCCGACAGCAGGTAGCCATCCTCTTTTGGGTGGGTGATGCCAAACTTCTTTGTCACCTCCAGCGGCTCGTCGGCCACTCCCCTGGGCTGCTTCATGTCGAGCTCTTTCCCGAACTCGTCACCGTAGCCCAGCGGCAGCTCCCACGGGTAGTGGGTGGGTGTACCGTGACAATCGGCGCACTCGATCTCGATAGCTGCCAGCGTGGTTGCCTCGATGTTGCCACTGCCGTGCATGGAGTTGGTGGTATGGCAATCCTGGCATAGCAAGCCCGGCACCATCACCCCATCCTTCTCTATCTGACGGTGTACATCGCCCGCCATGTACTTGAACACGTAACCCGCGTTACTCTGCTGCGGCAGCCCCTTCTCGTCGAAAGGTCCCCGGTTGTACGAATCGTCCAGGGCCATCAACCCTTGATATGCATGTCCTATCCGGCGACCGGCCGCGTGGCAGGCGGCGCAAGTGTTGAGTTGTACTCCGCTAAGCTCGTGCTCATTAAAGCGGATGGCCGACTTTCTGGTACCCTGCATGGAGTGTACTAACACGTGTCCCGGCTTATCTTTCGGGATTTCCGGGTCGCCCCCCTCGTAGAAGCCCTCGTTGCTGTAGAGGTTATGGCAGGCGGCACATCCCATGCCCCGGTAATGCCCCCTATCTTGATGCCCCTTGTTGCTCAAGTGACAGGCGTTACAATTGCGCAGGTAGGTAAACGCCGCCAGCTCGGGCCGCGCCTTTATCTCATCTGCCGAAACGGAGGGTATCTCTTTAAGCTCCGCGGGGAACTGCCCCGGGAAGGTGGCGGCCATCTCCTTCATGTAATCGATGTACTGTTGGGTGCCAAATCGGGGGGTTGAACCATCGGTATCGCTCAGGTCGCTATTGGCGTAAACATGGTCGTAATTCTCGGTGCCGATACCGAAGCTCCACGAGATCGCCTTCATCTTTCCCGCGTCGCTGTTCATCATGGAAAGACGGACACTATAGGCGTGATCCTCGTGGCACTGCGCGCAGGTGTTGGCATTCACCTGCAAGGCCGCGGGAACAGGCGTGAACGACGTCAGCAAGCTCCCTTTGGGAACGCCGCTGTGGGCCCTATCCTTGTTAACCAGCTCGGTAGGTGTACCACCGTGACAGATCACGCAGCCGTTGGGGTCGCCAAGCGCCTCCCCTTTTTGCAGTATCTGCTGCATCATCTCGGAACCGATGGGTCGCGCCGGTTCTATCCCCTGGTGGCAGGCTAAACAGTACTGCCCCTCGGCGGGGAACGGTTCATCCGCCAGGTCGAACGTCAAATCGGGATGCACGAACGGTTCGAAAACCTGTTGCGCCGAAAGCCCGCTCTCAGCACGTAAACTTCCCACGGTATTCACGTAGTAACTCACTATCCATCCTACAGCAATAAGGATGAAAAGCGAGACCAACAACTGTATAATTTTCCTTTTACGCATGTTTCTCTGCTGTTTTGAAGTAAAGCTTATGCTAATAATTGTGCAATATTACAATTTTATTTTAATTTTGCAAACAAAGTACAAGAAATATAAGCTCACCTTCGTGAAGCTTAGGTGAGTCAACATTGAAAGCCATCACATGGCTAAGCGAAGATTAAAATTCAAACGCTATGAACAGAATTAAGCCCCTTGTTGTCCTGCTGATTTTAGCCTGTTTCTCCTGTTACCTCAACGGCTCGTTACTGCTTGCACGGTCGATCGACAAACAGACGTCGTCAGTACTCGTGCAACCAGCCAACGAACAAAACTCACCAATGCTCGCTCAACCGGCTGGTGAACAGAACTCGTTGCTACTCGAACAATCTACCAGTGAAGCGGGCTTGTCGCTGCTTACATTATCAGCCGGTGAAACCAACTCGTTATCACCGGTCAGCATCTCCCTCCATATGCGCTCGGCGTACCACAACGAGTTCGTCGGATCACCTTTAACGTTCAACGATGGGGGATTCCGGTTCGATCAGGTAATCATCGATATAGCGGGAGAGGTTACACCCAAGCTGTCGTACAAGTACCTGCAGCGACTCAACAAGGTGTCGCCCATTTTCACGAAGGAGAACCTACCCAACAGCATCGACTATGCCTACTTGAGGTACCGGTTCAACAAGCGCTTTTCGGTAACCGCCGGCAAGCAAGCCCTCACGATAGGGGGCTTCGAGTACAACAAGTACCCCGTGGAAGTATATGACTACAGCGGGATCAACAACCTTGTCAACTGCTACCTTAACGGGTTACAGGTGGCGTTCACCCCCAGGCCAAACCAGGAGTTCACCTTTCAGGTAGTCAACAACCGGTGGGGTACAGTGGAAGATGCCATCGGAACACTGGCGGAAAGCTCCGGCACGTCGCACGTCACACGGGTGGAAGCCCCTTCCGTTCCCCTATACTACTCCCTTGGCTGGAACAGCAACTACTTTGATAACGCCCTGCAACTTCGATACGGGGCCAACGTCACCTCACCCGCGAAGGGTAAAACGCTGTTTATGTTGAGCGGGGGACAAAAATGGCGTTCCGATACCTGGCGTATCTACGTTGATGTCCTGTATCAACGTTCCGATATTGATTACCTGGGCGCGATCAGGGGTGCTACAGCCACCCCCGAGGCCATGGTCGAGAACGTGGAGTACTTCACACTGTTGGGAGAACTCAATTACCGGTTTCAACCGCGATGGAATATCCTGTTGAAGTGTTTTTACAATAACTTTTCGATATATAAAAAGAACAGCCACGTGGATAGCGGCAACTGCCTCACCTCGTGGAACTATCAGGGTGGCCTGGAGTTTTACCCGATGAAAGATGACAACCTACACCTGTTTCTGACTGCGACATTAAAGAAGTACAGCAAACCCGAGGTCAAGCAGATCACCACCCCGGCCAACAGCTTCAGGGTTTCCGCGGGATTTATTTACCGTATACCGGTATTGACGGTGAGACGCTAAGTTTTCCGTCTCGCTCCGATATCTGTCGCGATTTGTACGTTGCCGATATTGACGATTAAAACTCATATTTATAACTCAACACCGGGATAACGACACGCGTCTTTACCAACTCTATCTCGTTGGTTACAAGATTATAACTGAACGCTGAACCGTGAAGGGCCGCTCCAAGCATATTCTTCACTTGCAGGGCAATATGGCTGGAAGATTTTCTATGATTGATTCTGTAGGTTACTGTCGCATCAAAGTACAAGAGCGGATCGAACTGTTTGGAAAAGGCATTCACCTCATCGGTAATGATACGACGAACCGCGTGGCTCTCCTCCTCTAAAACAGGCGAATAGCACTCTCCCCCGGTGAAATTAGCACGTATATTCAATCCCAAAGAGCGACTATTATTCTTAAAAAAGAACTCCTTGCCATAGAGGGCATTGAACGCGTAACTCCTATTATAACGGGTGTTGTGCCACTTGTTGTCGCCACCCTTATATTTGGAATCGAAAATCGAAGCTGTCAAAAGATAGTAGTAGTTGTTGTTAAGGAAACGCTCTAACGTGATATCAACCCCCATGTTTCTACCTATCGTGTTATTGACCATAGCCTTATGTAGCAGATAATCCTGTTTGTAATTAATAAGGGAAAAAGATGTTCCCTCCTCACCCGGGATATCGTACAGATGCTGATAATAGAGTTCCGTGCTTAACCTCATCTTTTTATTGATAGACCAGTCATACCCCAGAACAGCGTGATGCGCCTTGGAGAGCTTCAGTGAATGGTTTACGGCTTTACCGTCAAATTGCATAAGGTACATCTTAAGATCCTCGGGACGACTATGCATTCCATACCCCAAGTTAAAGGAGTGCTTTGGGTGAACTTGCCAACGTAAACCGAAGCGTGGCTCAAGGGTAAATTCATCATTCAATTTAAAATACCCCAGGTGCAGTCCACCATTTAATGTCAGTTCCGGCGTAATTCGATATCGTAACTGAGCAAACCCCTCTATGCTGCTGGCACCACCCGATTCTTCAGCAACAGGCTGGTACATATCCCCGCTGTAAGCATCTTCACTGGCACTCAGGTCCATATCGAACAACATGTACTTATAAGTAAATCCGGCACGTGTGGTGGCTTGTGCGTTAAACTTATGATTGAGTGCAGAGGTAAGCGTAAAGGTACCGTTATCATCTATCTTGTGAAATACAGGGTATAAAGTAAGATCTTCATGGGCAGCCTCCATCAACATATCGTTACGTATTCCCGAAAATGCTGCTGTAGAATGAATATAACTGTTTGAGCCGGTAACTATTTTATGCCCTAATCCCAAAGTACCTTGGTAGGTATCCCAAGTGAATTTCGCACGATCAAAATCGTATTTCCACTTGCTCTTGTCTTCCAGCAACGGCTGGATAGCCCTGTCTACACCTCCGATACCCCAGAGCGAAAAAGTGCCTATATGGCGGGTAGGAAAGTTAAACTTAAAAGAAAGGTCTTGATATTTAAACTTCTGAGTTGTATCAACTATCTTCAAATCGGTAAGCAATCCAAACGTGGAGTAACGGTAGTTAAACAGGTAAGAGCCGTCATACTTTTTAGAGAACGGTCCCTCCGAGGCTACATCTATTCCGAGCATACCCACCTGTACCACATGTTCATAATTGCTGTTATTCCCGGTTCTAAATTTCATGTCAAAAACGGCCGCCAACGCGTTACCATACTCTGCCGGAAAGGCGGCGGTATAAAAGTCGGAATTGGCCATTATCTGACTGCTGAACAGGGTTACAATTCCGCCACCCGTTACATTGGCCCCCACGAAATGGTGAGGTGTAGGTATCTCAACGCCCTCAAGTCGCCAGGCAACACCCTGTGGCGCGTTACCCCGGACAAATATGGCATTATCCTGCGGGGTACTGGTAGTAACCCCGGCAAAAGAGGCCACCATACGTGCCGGATCATCCAAGCCCCCAGCGTATCTTTGGGTCTCCTCCACCGAAAAGGTTCGTGCACTGATATAGGCCATGCTGTTTTGCGGCTTCTCTTTACCTGCGTCGGCACTAATCACCACTTCACCCATCTCTATGATGCTCTGCCGCAAGGGAATCTGCAACACCACCTCTTTACCGGCCGTAACCATAACAGCGGGAACCAACTTCGTCTCGTATCCCACGTAAGAGACGCTCAGATCATACCGCCCCATGGGCACTCCATCAATATGAAACTCCCCATCCATGGTGCTTGAAGCTCCCAATATGGGATCGCTTTCCAGTACGATAACCGTTGCACCGACAAGCGGCTCATGCGAATCGCTATCATACACTTTTCCTCTAACGGTCTGTCGGTTTGTCTGTGCGACCGATACCGCTTGTGCCAGCATAAATAACCCTATTAGAGCAAACAGCCATTTCCTATAACTCTTTCTCCCTGACATACCTAAAACAACGTTCATATTCCCCGATTTATTTGTAGTATTCCAAAATGGGTAAAGTTCATTTAAACAAAAATCACGCGCCTAACACATTTTCGAGACCATCCCAACCTACGGCGATTAGATGGATTTTTTTCAAGGAAGTTTAAAGATAGTGCAAGAGCTCCAAAATAAAAGAACCGTAACTCTCCAATATCCCAAACCGGAAGGAATTGAAAATGCCCCCTCACACGAAGAGGTGTTTTCAAAATTATTGGATGATTTAAGCGATGATTATAGCTGCAATATGAAAGAGTCGTTTAACTTTTGATTTTCCTGTACCATGTGTCAAATTCGTTATTCCGACTCTGCATTAGAGGATATTTCGATGCATGATGATATAATCTATATACAACGCATTATCCCTGCCAGTTTAATTGTCGGTTAACAAGAAAATGCCCTTGTGATTGGGGTTCGTCGTGTAATCGGCCGTAAGCATCAGCACCTGATTGGGTGCACGTGCTTCAAAATCAGTTGGTTGAAAAACGAGAAAAACAACTGACGCGGGAGTTTGAAGCCCTACTAATTCAGGCACAAACCGACAGGAAAAAAACCAGAGTAGTTAGAAAAGAAGCACTTATTTTCGGATTTGAAACCTGCTACAAAAACAGACGCTATCAAGATATTCTCACGCTTGCAGGCAAGCTAGATAAATCCATTTTAGAAAACAACGGCGACCTAAACGACTTCGCACAAGCATCCGAAATAATGAATTTCGGCATAATGTAACCTGTTTTTATTAAATTAAAAGTTAAATTTCAAATTGATGAACAAAATAGAGTTCTTATTTATTTCACATATATGTAAAACGTGTTATCTTTGCAATCCCAGTATGAAATGAAATGTGAATTAATCAAAATAAAAGAATTAAGCGGAAACAAAGCATCTATCTATTCTGTAATAATAGATAAAGACGATACAACTCTATTTGAAAAGTTCATTAACGAGAACTTCGATTCACATTTAAGTGAAATAAAAAACATTATACAACGTTTAAAAATTATAGGAACTAAAACAGGAGCACGTGAACATTTTTTTAAACTACATGAAGGCGTTACGGGCGATGGAGTGTGTGCTTTATATGACGATCCTGATAAAAATTTACGACTTTACTGTATTAGATACGGCACATTGATTGTTGTATTGGGTGGTGGCGGTCCCAAGACAAAAGATATGAGAGCATTTCAAGAAAGCGAAAAACTATCAGATGAAAACTACTTAATGCGAGCTATTTCAGAGAAAATTACTGAAAAAATAACAGATAAAGAAATTCGCTTCTCATTCCACGCAAAAGATTTCGAAGGCGACTTATCCTTTGAAATAGAATTATGACATACACAAATAAAACAAAATGAAAGCAACAGACAAAAAAAGACACAGTATCTCAGATATTTTATCTTCCATATCCTCACAAGAAGCAAAACGCGTAGAAAACCGTATGCTTATAGCTGCAAAAATTGATGACGCTATGAAAGCCAAGGGATGGAAGAATAAAGACTTGATGCATGCGATGGGAAAATCAAACCCATCGGAAGTAACTAGATGGCTGAGTGGAACTCACAATTTCACAATTGATACTTTAACCGATTTAGGGATAGCATTAGATGTGGATTTACTAAACCTTCAAGATGATGAGCAAGTAGCAAAAGGGGAAAGCTTTCAAGCAACATCTATCATATATGTAGTAACTCCATCGCAAAGCTATTATGACCAATTAATTTCCAGCAAATCGGTTCATTATTCAGCTCATTATTCATCAAACTGATAATTATTTATGGAACAAAATGTTGTATTCTCGTTTGTTGGGATTGAAATATTGGAATTTGCAATCAAATCTTATGGTAAGGTCATCCCCGAAAACACACCGTATAAATACAATGTTAATATTGAGCATCGTTTCAATATTGATCAAAAGAATATGTTTGTAATTACTTCGGTTGAAGTTTTTGGCGGAAGTGAAGAAGTTGAACTGTGCACTGCAAAAGTAAGCTGTATTTACAATATTGAAAACTTTTCCGATTTCGTTAAAGAGAAAAAGATTGAATTGGCTGAAAACTTTATAGTTGGAGTAAATTCAATTTCTCTTTCAACTACCCGAGGAGTACTGTTTACGCTTTTCAGGGGAACGCATTTGCACAACCTTATTTTACCTCTTATCGATACCAAGGAATTTAAATCGAATAAATAACTTGCCAAAATCCCTGCAGCTCAATTTCTATGTAAAGGTAATGATTTTTGGATTGTTTTTAGAAAAGAAAACTGTTGGTGTGATGCTCTGTTTTATGAAAGATGTCCATATGCTGATATAGAACAACAAACGCTTTTGGCATCCCTTTTACGTTCAGGTTATCGCTTCAGGTAGATCACCCAGAACCAATCCTCCGGGTTACCCACGCCTACACTGGGGGTGTAAAGGAACATCTTGACTTTTTGATTGGGGTTAGCCTTTAAGAACTCTCGTGTAATTGCCAACCCCTGAACGGCACCCCACGCTTTTTCGTAATTCAGTTCAAGGTCGTTGGGGTTAAAAATATCCTCAAAGCCGTGGGTCGGCATTACATAATCTTGGGTTGTTACTCGCTTAAACACTTCAGGTGAAGCCAATTTTTCGGGGAAGGTCATCTTTCCTGTTCCCATCCAATGGATAGTACCGAAGAAAAGTTTCTCGCCCAACTCCTCGTAAGTGAGCTCAACGCTTCCAAAGTCGTTTGGCTGGACATACCTGTTTGTAACGGTGAAATTCTTGGTCTGCGTTGAAAAACTCAGCACCGTTCCACCCTCAAAACTGTTCGTCGTGTAATCGACCGTTAGCATCAGCACCTGATTGGGTGCACGCATTTCAAAATCCGTTTCAAAGTCTGTTTCTACAGCTACATCGGCAAAATCACAACCCAACAAAACGGCCATCAGCAACAGAAAGGATATTTTAGTCTTCATCGTTCAACGAGTTTTATATTTACCCAAGGTAGGCACCTTGTTTCATCGCTACAATTGTAAAGCTGTGACAAGCTTTACATATTCCCTACAATATATTGATGAAGCGATTAGGTGAAGTGTTGCAATGTCATCGGAGGAATCCGCCACTTGCAACAATATTTAACATATCAAGCAATCTTATCCCGTTGGTATTCCCCTAAAAACGGCTTCTCGCGAAATTTTTTATTAATTTCGCAACTGATTTCGACTCAACAACAAAAATAGAGTCGGCATAAAGTTTTCACAAACAGTTTTACTGAAATTAATGTCCAATCAATGTATCCCAAGAAAAAAGCAACATTAATACTCCTCTATCTTGCCCTTTCCTTATCTATTGACGCTCAACAAGATGAAGGTATCCGCTTTATTTCGGATGCCCCCTTTGATGAGGTCCTCCGGGAGGCGAAACGCACAGGAAAAAATATCTTCGTGGACTGTTTTGCCGTTTGGTGCGGTCCCTGCAAGATGTTGGCACGCGACACGTTTCCTCTCAAAGAGGTGGGTGAATATTTCAACTCCAACTTCATCAACGTGCAATACGATATAGAGAAGGGGAAAGGATTGGATTTTTTCAATAAGTACAAAGAGCATGTCCCCGGCGTTCCAACCCTGTTGTTGGTTTCTCCAGATGGAGAAATACTGCACTCGATCGTAGGCTTTAGAGATGGAGCAAGCTTGATAAGCGAGGTGAAAAAAGGAGTTAGCGGTGGTGGTTTGCTGCATCTAGAAAAGAGGTATCTATCAGGCGAACGCGGTATCGCCCTTGTGAGCTCTTATGTAAAAGCCCTTCAGGGTGCGTACAAAAACAAAGAGACGGAACAAGTTACCAAAGAGTTCCTTTCCAGCCTGCCTGTGGAGTCGTTGTTAAACGAAGATATTTGGGAAATCGCGAGCCCCTACATTGTAGACCCCTACTCCAGTGCCTACAGGTTCGTGATAAACAACTCGCGAAGAGTGAAAAACCAATTCAAAGGCAACCTGCTGCTTTTTGAAAACCAGTTAAACAGCGGCATGAATCAAGCGGTAAACCACCTGTTGCCCCGTATTGCTAAGAACGAGTTGAATGAAGCTTCAACGGATAGCTTGCAGGTTTTACAGGAGCTTCTATACAGGTATGAACTTAAAAACTCCTCCGCCTACTTGACGAAAATAGAGATGGCTAAAATCAAGAGGGAGGGAGACGCCCAAAAAATGTATCATTTTTTGTCGTTCGCGAATGACCTAAAGCTGTTAGACGACGACAAGGCATTCCTGAAAGAAGTATACGCATTTCTAGCGGACCATATCGAAGATGCCTCTCTCTTGTCTGAGTGCCTCATACAGGTAAATTCACTACAAGAACAGGAGAATAGCAGACGACTACCCGTTAACTTTTACGCCATTTTGAGCCAGCTAAGCAAGAAGTTGGGCAATAAGGAGGAGGCTCAGATTTTTGATGAACAATTCAAACGATTAGAAAAGACTAACAATGAAAAGATCAACAGTGTCAGGTAACTTTTTACTAAAGGGTAAAATCGCTTTTTTCATCTTATTGTTTTTCTTACCGCCCACGATAGAGGTAGCCGCGAAAGCAAAACCAAACGGCTATGTCATTGCCGTACGCGATGCATTGAAACAGGAGAGTGACTGGATGGAGGTGGTTTCCTCACTACAAGAGCAGCATAGGAAAGCCGATGTGCTGTTCTACAAAAGCGATATTAGCGAACTGCTGCCCGATTTAAAAAAAACAGGCCCTCGCTTTCTTTGCGTGGTGGACAAACCGGAAAACATCGACGACAATTTCGTGATTGACGGCAACAGAATGTGCAGGGGATTAGACGAGGACATCTATGACGACTACCTATGGGGAATCGTTACCGGCTACACGGCACGAGATGCGCTACGCATCGTCACCCAAAGTAGGGAGCCTTTTGTTCTACGCACCGCCCTTTCAACCATCATCGAGATTGAGTCGGGTATTTGGTTTGATCGGATGGCCATCATCAGCGATGCCCAAAGAGGCAGTTGGGCAGAAAAAAGATACCAAAATGATTCCGTGCGATTTTTCCAAATGGAAAGCCCGTATCACGCCCTTCCTACCTTCCTGCAAAAATGGGAGGAGATAGATCCCGACATCATCATAACCGCCTCACATGCCACTCAGTACAACTTGGAGATGCCGTTTTCGACAGGCAATCTGCGCTCGAAAAACGGATTGCTCTATGGCGACTCATTTGAGCCGCGCTATGTGCCCAAAACATCTAAGCCGCGCATCTATTTTCCCGTTGGCAACTGCCTTATAGGTGACATGGATAATTCTAAGCAGTCGATGGCCGCGGCCTGGTTGTCTTCAGGTGGAGCTACCGCGATGATGGGATATGTCGTGTCAACCTGGCATGGACGAAATGGATGGGGGGCTCTGAAGTTCTTTCTCTCCTCCCCCGGGACACACACTCTAGCGGAAGCCGCATTTTTAAACAGACAGGACATGTACACGCAAGAGTACCGCAGGAACCCCAAGCTATTGGAGATCATTCCCGATTTTCGCCATTTGGGAGAGAGGAATGTCATGGACATCATTGAGAAAAAGGTGAAAGAACTCCTCGCCGAGGAGAGAACCATAGATGATGTGGGGTTTATCTATGACAGAGATGTGGTGGTGTACTATGGTGACCCTGCATGGAATGCACGTACACAGCAGGTGGAGGGTTTGGGGGATTACAGGTTCACTTTCAAGCGGAAAGGCAAGAGATGCACCATTACGCTAATCACGGGAGACAAATTCTCCATTGACCAGGTAAACGGCAAAGGCTTTAAAGAAGAACATGTGAAAGATATCCCCATAGGCTATTTTTTCCCCGAACAGATTTTTTCTCCCCGGCTTGTTGAGAACAGCTCAAATTTGGACATTGCTTTTGACGAGAACTTCCTGCTTATTTACAATAAAGATTTAAAGAAAAACAGCCATTATAGAGTCGTCTTTGAGCTTGATTAACGTCAGTTTCACTTAAGTTTTCTGACACCGTCCCGTTCACGATTGATAGGGTTTAAAGCCATTCGTTTGATTCCAATGTAAGAGTAAAAGCAGGCCGCTTTTTACCCCTTCGCACGATTCAGTTTGCCTTTCAGAAACAGGGTAATCCAGGTTGCCAAGACAAACGGGAAGGTGAGTTGCGGAATGTTGAGATGTATCAACAACAGGCTAACGCCAAGGGCAAAAACCACGGCAACCAAGACCCAAATGCCATCCCTGACCTTATCGCCTGCAAATACTATCGCGCATAACACCGCGTTAAAGCCATACAACCCCAGGTTGATGTCATCGATGGGGGCAGAAAAAATGAACGCAATTATGGCGGAGACAATGGCTGCTGCAAGCCCGTACAATGCCGCGATGGGCGAGCTAATGAATACTGCTAAAAAGAACAGCAACCCCGACACCAGGTTATTCTGAAACATGACCTGTCCAAAACTTTTAAAACCTTCGGCCAATGAGTCGCTCGCGTGAAGGATAACGGGCGTGGGCAGCGCCAACAGATCTTTACCAAAGTGCTTGAACACAAACAGCACCAACCAGGTTACCAAGACAAACGGCAGGGTAAACGCGGGGATTTTCCGTTTAATGAAGAAGTGTTGCAGTATGGCCGCTAAAACTGATCCTATGACGATAACCACCCAGGACAAAAACACGGGTTTAAGGAACAACATGACCGCGACACCGACCAAAGCCGCGCTAAAGCCGTATAGGCCCTGGGTGATTTCGGCTTTATCGTATTTCAGCAGGTCGGCAGTGACCGTTCCGCATATGGTTGCCAACAGCGCGGCCAAGCCCATGGCAATCGAGCCGTAAAAAATACCGATAAGAAACAGCAAGCCGGTAACGCTATTTTCTTGGAGCATGATCTGCCCAAGCCCTTTTAATATAATAGAGAGTACGGAAGCGGCCTTGCCGACTAATGTACGCATAGCTTTGATTATTACATGGAGTTATTGACAAAGATAAATTGTTTTTTAATAGTACGGTTCAATAGCTTCCTCCTAAGTTCAACTTTATTTTTTTCCGCGAAAATGACTTCCCGACCACAAACCCATTCAGCTCATCACCTTTGCCCGATAAAAACATAGGGTTTTAACTAAAAACCAAAAAAAAAGGTTGAAGCCTGGACCTCAACCCTTTATTAATGAATTTACACCGATTATGAAACATTTCGCCCGAAGCGGTTTGAACGTTCCTTTACCTCGCTGTATGAACTTACACGGATTATGAAATACTCCACCTGTTAATAGCGCTTGCCAACTGTTTCCCAATCGATAATTTTCCAGATCTCTTTCAAGTGGTCACCACGGCGATTTTGATAATCGAGGTAGTAGGAGTGCTCCCAAACATCGAACCCTAAAATCGGCGTTAACCCTTTTGTTATAGGATTTCCGGCATTGCTCTCTTTCTCGATATACAGTTTTCCATCGGCATCTTTAGCCAACCACACCCAACCGGAACCGAAAACTGAAACTCCGGCCGCGTTAAACTCTTCTTTGAATTTTTCGAAAGAGCCGAATTGCGCGTTTATCGCGTCAGCTAATTTCCCCTTGGGTTCACCACCAACGTTCGGCTTAAATGAGGTGAAATAAATGTTGTGGTTAAGGGTCTGCCCGGCGTTGTTGAAAATCGCTCCATCGCTTTTTTTCACGATGGTTTCCAAATCGGCATTTTCAAACTCTGTCCCAACCACCAATTTATTCAGGTTATCCACGTAGGCCTGATGGTGCTTGCCATAATGGAGTTCAACGGTTGCTTTACTGATAACCGGCTCTAAGGCATCGGTTGCATAGGGTAATGCTACTTTTTCGAATTTCATAGTTTCTCTATTTATTAAATTGTTATTACTGTTGTTTTTTGCTTTCGAATGATTGCAGCCAATCACAGAAGCTGCAATAATTACTACCAAAAAGATGTACTTAATAGCCTTCATAATTGAAAATTTAATTGTTCACTAAAGTTAGACTATTCCTCGCCATGGCATAGTCCAAGTGAACTTGCCCTCTGCTCATTTGGCTTAACGGAATAGTTCACTAAAGTTAGACTATTCCTCGCCATGGCATAGCCCAAGTACACTTGCCCTCTGCCCATTTGGCTTAACGGAATAGTTCTATTCACTTTAACGAAGCAGATATAAAATAGTTTGCGCTATTTAGAATGAAACTTAATAACGCGAACAAAAAAATCAGTCTGGATTATTACAAACCCAGACTGACAAACAGTTTCAGAGAATCAATAGATTATTCTTATTCAGGTTAATTGTTTTCTATAACCTAAACCGATTCAGCATTGATACTATAAAAAAGGGTAACTCCCCCGTTAACTGTTACTTCAAGTAGTCTTCCGTTAGAGCAACCCAGTAGGTGGCGCCACGGCTAAGCATATCTTGGTTGAACACATATTTTGGATGGTGTACCATAAAGGTGTCGCCGTTGCCAATCATGCAGTAAGTCCCGTCTTTCTCTTTCAGCATGAAGGCAAAGTCTTCACTGCCCATGTAAGGATGCATGTTTTCCACCACACTCTCTTCACCGAAGGTGGCTTTTGCCACGTTAACCGCCCATCGCGTGTTTTCGGGCGTGTTGACCAGTACTGCTCCTGCCACGCCTTCGCGGATTTCGTATGCGCAGTTGAACGCTTCGGCTTGCGCTTTGGTAATCGTGCGGATTTTGTCAAGCACCATCGTGCGAAGGTCGGACTCCATATTGCGGATGCTCAACCGCAAGATAGCTTTCTGCGGAACAGCGTTGCCCGCTACACCCGATTGAAATGCACCCACGTTGACCACCGAATTTTTCCAGGGCGACACGTTACGGCTCACGATAGTTTGCAGCGCCATTACCAGCGAAGCCCCGCACACCAGCGGGTCGATGCTCAACTCCGGCATGGAACCGTGCGAACCTTTGCCCGTCAGTTCAATCTCCCAGTTATCCACGGCAGCCATCGTTTCGCCCTCGCGGAAGTGAAATTTGCCTAACGGCAAACCCGGCATATTGTGCATCCCATACACCGCGTCCACGGGAAAACGCTCGAACAGCCCATCGGCGACCATGGCCGGCGCACCTTCCATCGTCTCCTCACCCGGTTGGAAAATCAGCCGAACCGTACCATTGAAGTTTTTGGTCTCCGCCAAATATTTTCCCGCGCCAAGCAACATCGTGGCATGAGCATCATGTCCGCAAAGGTGCGACCAGCCCTCAACCTTGCTCTTGTAGGGCAGATCGTTGTCTTCAAGGATGGGCAGCGCATCGAAGTCGGCACGCATACCAATGGATTTCTTTCCGTCACCCACAGTCAAAGAACCTACTACACCCGTTCCGCCAACGCCTTCCACCACATCGTAACCCCACGATTTCAGTTTATCGGCAATGTATTTCGCCGTGTTTGGCGTATCCATGTTCAGTTCTGGATTTTGGTGCATGTAGTCCATCCACTCCTTCATTTCGGGTTGAAGTTTTGCAACTCCGGCTAATAATTTTTCGTTCATAATGTTTTGAGTTTTTATGGGTTTGATAGTTTATATTTTCAAAATTTATTCACTTTCCTCGTCCCAAACAGCACGCACCTCGCGGTCATCAAAAAAACGGATGGATATTTTGGCGTTGCTCATAATTACACATCTTCTGTTTTGTCGTTATCATTTAAAATAAATGCTTAAGAATGTTTTTATAAAGACAACTACAATTTCTTCATTTTTTCCATTATTATAGTTCAAATTCACTTCGTTGTTCACCTGTACCAGACGTAAACTTACGAACAACTCACCTACACCCTCGCAAACTCTCTCTAATCCACTCAAATTACGTGGGATTGCCGCAGAAGTGATGGAGTTACTTGCAATCGTAAAGATACTTTTTTTCTTTTCAGGGATTCGCGCTTTGCTTTATCGCCTTAAACAATTTCACTTCGAAATAAAAAGCCACGATGGCCAGCAGTGAAAATATTCCAACTTTCGTGATCAACGCTGCCGCTGGTAACGCTATGTCATAATGGATTTGGAACAACGTTTGTACGATAACCATGAACCCCACGAATATACCAACGGTCAGCATGATGGCCAGTAAGATATATCCCAGCCTCTTCTCCTTGTTTAGCAAATAGATACAAACAAAGCAGAGGGGAGATATTAACCCCATATCCAGCACGTAGGTGATTTCTGTTGTGTATACTTCAATTAATGCCAATGACCTGCCGTTAGCGAGCGATGCTAAAATATCCGGCAACCAGGCGACAAACAGAGCAATTCCGGAAATAATTAAAAATATATTGATGCCTTTTCGGGAAAGGGTAATCTTATTATTGAATTGAATTTGAGATATGCCGATAATCAATCCGAAGAAACTTAACCCGAATAACCCTATGTAAATCAAATGTAAGAAATTGTAGGTAACCCCAAAGGCTACACTTGTCGAGTAGTACGCAAATAGTGCAAGGATTGCCGTTAAAAACAGCTTTGTACCTGTACTGTTTCTCCGATAATCCAATAGCAGGGCGATTATTAATGCAGGAACACCGATGAACAGTATGGCACAATCTGTTCCTTTAAATATTGGAGCCATAAACAGCGAATCATGTTTATACAATCCATTCCCGAAAATTGTTACAGCATCGCCATATTGATTGATAAAAGTATACGCTTCACCTCCATCAGAATAAAACAGTCCAAATGAAGTCGCGATGACTGACAAAACAGCGATTAAAACGGATATAATGTATAACGCCTGTTTCACCTGAATTTCATTTAATTAATTGATTCCCAATTTGCTTACCCCCTCCTCATGAAACAACTCCACTTAAAATTTGTTGGATTTTCGAGGGTTATCTGCAATCGTAAAGATACTACTTTTTCCAATAAATCATCAAAAAAAACGGGGAGTATCTATTGAATTGACACTCCCGCGTTTCATATTATGTCACTTCGGTCTCTCTCCCATTAGAGAAGAGCTGAAAAGGGGTTTTATTTTAGCTATTTTGCTAATAACCCTCAAGCCCGTTCCATTCCCTCCTCTTGAATAAGGTTTTACTTCAAATACTTCGCTAAAAATCCCATCATGGCTTTATAGAAATCGATGCTGTTTTCTTCGTGTGCAAAGCCATGTCCTTCGTTATATTTTACCATATAGGGTACATCTACCCCTTTCATGCGAAGTTGCTCCACTATTTGGTCACTTTCGTTGATATTTACGCGCGGGTCATTGGCACCCTGCACTACAAAGAGTGGTGATTTTATTTTATCAATCTGATACGCTGGCGAAACATCTCTTGCTATGGCAGCCTCTTCTTCATTATCGACATCGTACCAGATCTCTTTCAGCATATCCAAATAGGGTTTCCAATATTCAGGAATGGAATTCATAAAGGTAAAAATATTCGACACTCCCACGTAATCTACCCCGCAAGCATAGAGATCAGGTGTTTTTACCAATCCCATAAGAGTAGCATATCCGCCGTGGCTTCCGCCGTAGATGGCGATTTTGTCTTTATCCACCCAGCCCTGCTCGATCACATGTTTTACACCATCTTCCACATCGTCCATCACTTTTCTTCCCACTTGCTTGAAGCCCGCTTTCAGGAACTCTTTTCCATAACCGCCTGATATACGGAAGTTTACTTGAAGCGTAGCATAGCCGCGACTGGCAAAAAGCTGTGTTTCAGGATTGAAACCCCATTCGTCACGAATTCCTTGCGGACCACCATGCGGATTTACTACCAGCGGCACTTTTTCACCTGCCAAAGCCTCTTTAGGCAATGTGATATAGCCGTGAATAGTAAGTCCGTCGCGACTTGTGAATGTAATCGGACGCATTTCTGCCATATCAGCCTCTTTTAACTGCGGCATTAAATCATAAAGCAGCGAGAACTGTTTGGTTTTATTATCATATTGATAATATGTACCGTACAGCTTATCGCTTTGGACAACAATCAGGAAGGTGTTTTCATCGTCATCCGCGTCAACAACATAGAACTCTTTTCCGGGAAACTCCGTCTCCATCTGTTTGGTAAAACTTTTAAAGAAATCGCTAACCGGCGTAATAACATACTTTTCGCCATTGTAAGCAAAATAGTCGATTTCATAGTTTCGCTTGCGGCTGCGGCTCATACCTGACACATCGTAATCAAAATTAGAGAAGATTTCCTGTACAATGGTATTCTTCATGAAGTCATACAACACAATACGTGCTTTGTCCGAATCAAGATTGGTAATTACATAAGCTTCATCGGGGTTATTACCCGCGTAATTAAATCCCAAAATCCCGAAAGTGTCGTACCATTTCATCTGTTTTACAAGTTTAAATTCACCAGTCTCTAAGTCTTTATACCACTGCTCCGACTCCACACCATTTACCAATCGGTTATAACCACGCAAGTTGCCATCTTTATCAAAATCGTATCCTTGGATAGGGTTAGCAATATCTTTATTTTCATAAAGTTGCTCAATATCTCCGGTAACGATATTCAGTTTGTAGGGCTCAAAAACTTGCCTGTTATTTTTGTTCATTTGAACAATAACGTAATCTTTCTGATCCTTTAAAATGCTGATAATAGTAGCCTGTACTCCCTCATACGGTGTTAAATCGACGTTGTTTGTCCCGTCAATATTTACCGCGTGAATATGATACTGCTCGTTTCCACCTTGGTCCATCATATAAAGCAGTCGCTCGTTATTTTTCCAAACATAGCCGCGAATTAACTCATCTTTCTCTTCCAAAATACGGGTAACCTTTCCTGTGGAAATCTCCTTCACGTACACGTGGCGTTTAGTGCTTCCATCCTCCTTTTCGAGGTAAGACATGTATTTGCCATCGGGCGATAGTTGAAATGAACTGGCCTTTGGACGTGAAAAATAGTCTTCCACTTTGTACTTGTAATTACCCGTGTCATAGGACACAAGTTTCTGTAAATCTTCATCAGACGACACCAAATCAGGATTTCCGGGCAGTTTGCTTTCAAACTTATTTAATGTCAACGGAAACTTCTGTCCCATCTGTTTGAAAGTACCTTCAATACTCTCGGCGTTCAAAGTGCCTTCATAGGTAGCTTGCAAGGCTGCCATATCAAGGGTTAATGTATTGCCGTCAACTTCAGTTTTTTCTACCGGAATTCCTGCTGCACCTTGCATGGGAACATCCAGCGTAGTAGCGTAAGTGCCACCCTCTTCCGTGATATGGAAAACAAGCTCCAACTCTATTCCTTGAACAGAAATAGCTCCTTTCCAATCACCAACAAATTGTTGTGCATTTACCATCATAGTTGTAAAAACTAGTGTAGCTAAAAAGCCGATTCTTTTGATTTTCATACGATTATTTTTTTAATGTTTCGGTGTATGGAACCTTTTTCCTATACCCCTTCTATTATGTATAATTCACGAATGTAGTTTTTGATTTTTTTAAAATTACGCCGCATAATCGGCAATAATATTAAAGCAACTACTGCTGCAGATGTACCTAGTCCTGTGAAAAATCCATTAAAAAAACTGGTTATATCAGATTCCGGGAGGTAGCTAATAATCAAATTTCCAATAAAACCAATCGCCATTAATAAAAGTAACATGTTCCTGCTCGCGTTATAAATTTCTTCTACACGCAGAGAGTGAATGATATGGCTTAAGGTTTTATTTTCCGATGAAAACCCACCGTCGACCGTTTTTTTCCGTAGAAAAATCCAATTTCTACATTTCCCAACATTTTCAATATTGGCCTCTTTTAGGAAGTCAATATAGTTTTTACTTTTAAGCGTGTCGGGTTCTTCATCCAGTAATTCTAATTTGTACTCGTATTCATTAGGCTCTCCCTTTTCAAAAAGATACCTGAATGAGCTACCTTTAATCAGCTGCCACCCCTCAGCGGACATCTTATTCAGCCATTTTTCTTCTTTGTCATATTCCCAAACAAAGAATATTCTGTAAACCGTCTTTTTCATCTCTTTATATTTAATTTTTTAAGAATATATAGAACCTGCCATCGATTTATACTTGCAATTGAGCGTTATCTCAAAATAGCTGTTTCAAGAAAAATTATCGTTTTATAATATTATTACCGTTTCTGACCAATTCTTCTAAACGGCTTAATTCAATCTTTGCCACCTCTTTACCAAGCGAAGTAATCTCATACTCTTTCCTGCGACTACCTTCTTCTACTGGCAACTCTACAATCCATTTTTTATCAAGTAGAGAAGACAAAGCACCATACAGCGTTCCCGCGGAGAGTTTTAATCTACCTCCGGTCATAATTTCAGTTTCCTGCATAATACCATAGCCATGTAATGGTTTGTGCAGAACAAGCAGAATATAAAACACTGCTTCAGTCAATACAATATTTGTTTCATTCATCATTATCGCTACTCGTTATATTGTTACACGTTATATCGGATGACGATGCAAAGATAGGCGATGCAATAATAAAAGCAATAGACGTTGTGTTAAATAACATTAATTGTTATAGTGTTTTAATGCTGCATATATAAAAAACAGTGCCTTGGCAGAATTTCACCACCAAGGCACGAACATATTTATTAATACATGGTTTACTTATCTTTTTTCAGCTTCCCCGCTGACTTCGGGATAGTAATCATGATACTAACAATCGCCATTACAATCATCAGCAGGTTGACACCCAAGGCGATGGTTGCCGCTTGTCGGATCACCACGTTGTCCTGCCTGCCCACGAAGGGAATAACCCCTTCCATCCAGGTGATGTTTTGCCCCACGTTGAGTGTCGCGAAAACTCCGGCGGAAATGGCAACACCAAATGCCGCACCGAGGGATGATGCCATTTTGTAAATCCCCGAGCCAGATCCGGCCTGCGATTCAGGAAGATTAGAGAGCGCTGCATCGGTAGAAGGCGTGGCGTAGAATGCCAGCCCGACCCCAAAGAGCGTGTAGGAAATAATCGCCAGGATCTTGTAGGTACCGGTCATCACGTTGGTAAACATCAGTAGAATGATGGCAATGCCCACGATAAGCGACCCCCAAATCATCGGTTTACGGGCACCGAAGCGTTGCAACAACTTTTCTCCCACGCGGATAAACAACACGATAGAAATGGCATAACCAAGCGTAAGTAGTCCCGCTTCTTTTGCCGTGAGGTTGCCACCCACTTGCAACAACGCTAGCGAAACGATTAGCATGCCAGCTGTTCCGTTGAGCATGAAGTTAGAAATGGTAGCACCCGTGAAGGTTAAGTTTTTAAACAAACGGAAGTCGATAAACGCACCCTCTTTCCCTTTTTCAATTTTAAAAAACAGCAACGCGAATATTACCGTTAGCGCGATAAGGGTAAGTCCCAGCGGGCTTGTCCAGCCGAACTCAGAACCTTTGGTTACCAAAAGTTGCAAACCAATCATCGACAACATGAATGTGATAATCCCGGCAAAGTCCGTTTTATGATCGTCGGTGATTTCTGCCTTACTTTCAGGCGTATCTTTTATCATCAGCAATCCTATAAGGGATATAGCTGCTGCGGCAAAGAAAATATAACGCCAACCGATGCCTACCATCAATCCACCAAAAAGCGCCGCAAAACCGGAACCGCCCCACGAACCCATCGACCAAAGGCTAATGGCGCGCTGTCGCTCTGGACCTTCCCAGTAGGCTTTCACCAGCGCCAGACTGGCAGGCATGATAGCTGCCCCTGAAAGTCCTTGAAAAATACGACCTAAAATCAGTACTGGACTTGCCGCGCCACCAACGGGGGTGAATCCTACCAATAGTGAGCCGATAATACTAAAATAAAATCCCCACTTTACCATTTTCATGCGGCCGATTTTATCGGCCAGACCGCCGAAGACTACGATGAAAATACCCGAGAATAGAGATGTGATCGACACAGCGATATTCATCATCGATGTTTCCATACCCAAATCCTTCGCCATATCCACGTTGATATTGAGCGTAGTTTGGGCAAAAAGCCAGAAGGCTAATACACCCAGGATAATGCCAAAAAGGAGTTTGTCATTTCCCTTGTACTGAACAGAATTTGTTGTCATAATACTAAAAATAAAACCTTAGCCCCCCCGAATGGGGAGTTAGGTGAGGTTTATAAATTGGCTGTTTTAAATTACTTTCGTGTTAAGGTTTTTTGTTAAAATGACCTTTGTTATAGACTTTTTAATTCCCAAAAAATAGATTATTTTGAAAAAACAGTCAGTTTAATTAGCTCACACTTTCCTTCTTTTTCTTATCCGGTATAAGTTTTACCACCGTGATGATTACCAGAATAGCCAGGAGCAGGCAGAAAGCCAATCCCAGCATCGCGCCTTGACGGATAGCCACGTTGTCTTGCCTGCCTGTGAAATGTATAATCTTGTTCAACCAAGCGATTGGCTCTGCCCTGGAAGAGACGGCCGTGTAAATTCCCGCCGCTATGGCAACCCCGAAGCTCGTCCCGAGCGATGATGCCATCTTGAAAATCCCAGCACCACTACCCGCTTGGCTATCAGGCAAGTTAGAGAGGGCAGCATCGGTAGCGGGAGTGGCAAAGAAGGCCAAACCCAACCCAAAAAGTGAATAGGCTACCACCGCCAACACAACATACTGTCCGGTCATTATCTGCGTCTGCATCAGCAATATGATGGCTGCACTTATGATTAACGCCCCCCATATAATTGGTTTCTTTGCTCCGAACTTCTGCAGCAACTTTTCACCTAAGCGAATAAACAAAATTACGGTGATAGCAAATCCTAACGTGAGCAAACCGGCTTCCATAGCCGAAAACTGTGCGCCTCGCTGCATAAGAGTGAGCGATACGATAAGCAAGCCTGCTGTCCCGTTAATGAAAAAGTTGGCCAACGTGGCACCAGTAAACACCTTATTTTTGAACAGTCCCAAATCCACGAACGCGAAAGGTACCTTCATTTCAATCCGGATGAACAGGTATCCAAACACGAGGGCAATAGCTAACAAAACAATGGTAATCCAGCTTGTCCAACCAAATTTATTTCCGTTGGTTATAAAAACCTGCAAGGCAACCATCGCTATCATGAACATAACAATTCCCGCCCAGTCGATCTTGTATTTGCCAGCACCTTCCCGTCTGTTTTCGGGCAATTCTTTCGTTAAATACAGGGCAATAACCGCCACGATAATGGCGAAGAAGAAAATCCATCTCCATCCCAGGTTAGACGCGATAATGCCCCCCGTGAGTGAACTTAACCCTGATCCGCCGAACGTACCGATTGACCACAGGCTAATGGCACGCTGACGCTCTTTGCCATCCCAGAAGATCTTGATCATCCCCAGGCTCGTGGGCATCACGAAAGCAGCAGAAAATCCTTGCAGGGCCCTCCCCACTAACAGCATCGGCACCGCAAGGTCTCCTTTGGGCGATAGCCCCACCAAGAGCGAGCCGGCAATTGCCAGATACAATCCTATTTTGAAAATTTTTACCCGTCCTATACTGTCGGCCAAGCCGCCTATCACGACGATGAAGATTCCGGAGAAGAGTGCAGCAAGCGATACGGCGATATTCATCGTGTTTGCATCTATACCCAGCGCTTCGGTCATCACGGGCGAAACGTTCATCATCGAGTTGGCGAAAAGCCAGAAAGTTAAAACGGCCAGGATAAAGCCAATAAGCACCTTATCTGTTCCTTTGTACGATGTTGTTTCCATTGCTCTGATTTTTATTTATTTAAACGTGTAGGGAATGATCAAGTTAGCGCCCACTAAAAAATGAAATTGCTCGGATAGCGGGTTGTAAGCGATTTTCGTAAACAGGGGCATCGTGATTGGCTCATAAAGCCGGATATTGTACTGCAACTTCAGCTCCAGATTGTTTACACCCCCCTTCTTACCATAATACAAGCCCTTCCAGGGTGTAATGCCAACCCCTCCCCAAACGCTGAAATCGTTCCAACGATGCGTGTAGGAGAGCTCGGTGTAGGTGGTAAAGTTTCGTTTTCCCTCGGCGTTAGGGTCTTTTCCGGCAACCAGGGTGGTCCACTTCAAGGAGAGCGGGAACCAAGGCAATTGATAGGACACCACCGCATCCACGAAGTGGTTAGAGGTAGTCAACCCGAAATCGAAAGGCTTGGCCTCACTCGTCCACAACTTCTTGCCAGGCGAGTAGATGTCCCAGACACCAATCCATAAATTCTTCACGGGCGAGAACGAAATCCAGGGTATGATGGCTTTGTAAATGCCGTCGAAAGAGCCGGCGGCAAACAGGCCCATGTTCCAATTTTTGTTAGAGAGCGAAATAGTCGGTTCAAAGGCAGGGGCTTCACCAAACAAGGGTCCCTTACCAAGTCCGCGCCAATAGTGCTGTGTAACGTATTGGAGATTACCCACGATCATCCAGTTGTCGTTTTGTTTTTCACCTTGCGAGTAAGCTTGGAAAACAAACAACGATATGAGACAACAAGCAATAACAGCTCTTTTCATACGATTATTTTAATCTTTTACATTTTGGTGTATGGAATCTTTGATAACCCACCAAATATTTCCACAATCGATTCACAAAAATAATTAATTGGTTTAATTTCTGCTAAAAAAAGTCATTTTTTTTGCAGAACCGTACAAAAAAACGGGTTTTTAGCTGACATTGGTTCAAAAAAGGGGTAAGCCTTCACTCCTCATACATCCACTCTTTGCTCAGAAGCGTAATGTCCGTGACGGAGAGGTGGGTGTTTTGCGATTGACTCCCGGCGCAATACCCCAGCAAGACGTCGTTATTTTCAAGAAAGTGAATAGCTATGTAGCAATACCACCCGTCAGGATCATCGTGAATGTTTTTGATCTTCTCCCACGTTTTCCCTTCATCCCTAGAGATAGCCATGGTGAGCGGCGTCCTTTTATCCTTGATCTCGGGATTTGAACCGTCGTTGTTGTTCCACACCAGTAGCCAGTCGCCGGTGCCGGGAACCTTTTCAATGGTAGCGGGAGATAAAGGGGAGGGTATATTGCTTGTTTCAACGTGACCCCACGTTTGCCCCTTGTCCGATGAATAAGACAACAACTGAAATCCCCCGTTCGTTCGGATGTACATCATCACGTCGCCATCACTCATCTCTATCAAACCAGGCTCCTGCGTGACAATATCGGTTGTATCAGGAACTTGAAAACTCGACTGCCACGTCTGCCCGTTATCATCCGAGAAGTAACAGTACAAAACGGCCTTATTCGCCCATTCTCCCCCGGGAGTTTGATGCAGTGCCACGGGCATCAACAACCGACCATCTTGCAATTGAATGACCCGGGCGTTATTAAGAACGAAATAGCCTTGTCTGTCGGTAATACATGGAACGGGGTCACTCCACGATTGGGCTTCATCTTTGGAGATACGCAGCATCGGTATGCAATCCTCGGTTGAGTTCTTCCTTAAATAGAAGAAGGCGATATCCCCATTTTGCAAGCGAAGCAGCGAAACCGACATCACGTTCATACCCCCCTCGTTTTCTACAACAACTACATCCTCATCTGTCCAACTCCTCCCCCCATCGTCCGAATAACGGGCCGCCAAGTAGGCCGGGGCGTGATCGCTCGTGGAGCTTCCCGTGTAATGGCTGTAAACAAACAGGATCCGCCCATCATCGAGCGTGATGAAATCTCCCTCGCTATTGCGGGGGTTGTCATCAGAGGGAGCTAATTGTAAAACAGTTGCAGGGAAATTGTCGGGCGACTTGCTATCTTTTTTGGTCGATGAACATGAGACGGTTAGCGAACCGATAAGCAAAGCACTTAGAAATAAAAAGGTTGCTTTGCGCTGTTTGTTGATTTTTGATTTCATGTATATATAGTTTATTTATCACATTATGGCCACATAGAACTCGCAATTACCATGCACTTGTGTGAAGGTGATTTACATGCTCGTTTCATGCGATTTCATTATTGTATTTCGGTGATATGAAACTTTACCCAAGTCTCAATCCATGGGTAAAGGTACGAAAAAATCTCCCCACACAACCATTTGATTGTATGGGGAGTAATTGTAATCTCCGTACTCGGTGCAGGAGCACATCATTTATCGTGCAAAACACCTAAGCGCCTCTTGGTCAACTAAAAGAGATGCAATAATATCATGTTCCCGTATAAACAGTTAAAATTTCTCCGTCCATTGGGCAAATGAATCGATAAAGTTTTTCAAGAACTTCTCCGTATCAGGCGCCAAATTGCCTTTATCATCAAACAATGTATGAACACTGCCTATATAGGCTTCCGGATTTTGCATCAACAGAACATTTAAAAACATCATCGGTTGACGAAGCGCCAGATTGGCACCAAAGCCGCCAAGCGCACTCATCGAGACACTAACAATGGCTCCCGGCTTGCCGCTCCACACGTTTTTTCCATATGGACGTGAAGCCACATCAAGTGCGTTCTTTAATACCCCGGGAATAGTGCGATTATATTCGGGTGTGACAAACAGAAAGCCATCAGCTTCTTCTATTTTTTTACGAAACTCAACATACTCCTTGGGGGGTTGATCTTGATCAATATCTTCATTATAATGTGGCAAATGACCAATTTCCACTATCTCCATTTCGAGATTTTCGGGTGATAACCTTATCAACTGTCGAGCAATTTTCCTGTTATAAGAGTCTCTCCTTAAGCTGCCCACTAATACAGCTATCTTTTTCTTTTGCATAATTATTAATATTTGCCGTGATTGAACTTTAATAAAATCGGGTGTTATAACACCAAATCCCTTATATCAACAACAAAAACTATTAGTTTGTTTATAATGGATATAAATAAGGGTATTTGGGTAAATTTGATGTAGTAGTGTTTCAGCAGAAAATAAAATCCCCCACATAATCGACTGACTACATGGGGGATAGGATGCAATTCGAGTACTCGGAGCGGGACTTGAACCCGCACAGCCATAATGGCCACAAGATTTTAAGTCTTGCGTGTCTACCATTCCACCATCCGAGCGCACCTAAATCGTGCATGAAAAGGAGATATACTCCTCGACAAAGCGGAGGACGAGCAGTGTCCACATTCGCTTAATCCGCTTATACTGAATTGATTACAGTTTTCTAAAAAAGGCATTGTAGCAGTTCTATAGCTAAATGTTGTTTCCTTTTAGAACCGTAAAAAAAAGCATAAACTTCAACTCTGGCGTGCAAAAGTACAATATTTTTTTGAACCCACAAATATTTTTTAGATACTGTTCCCAAAAGTATGTGAGCGTGAGTTCAATTAGTTCCGTTACTGAAGGTACCCAGCATTACGGCATAATTTATCGCACCAACTCATCAAATGCTATTTGCTGAAATTCTGCGCGTATATTGCTCGCATCTGAATTGAAGTTGGGACGTTGTATCATCATTATGTAAGCAATATCTTTCGCGGGATCTATCCATGCTTGTGTTCCCCATGCACCACCGTGTCCAAATGTGCCTGGCGACAACATGGCAGCCACACCCGGATGTGGTGTACGAAGAATACAGGTGCCTATGCCCCACCCGTAATTTGCACCGCGCCTTCCGTATTGAGGTTCCTGAAGAAATCCGCAATCCAGTTCGTCAGTTTTCACAGTGAAAAGATAAGTCATCGCATCTTCGCTTAGGTATCGTTTCCCTTTGTAAACGCCGTTTCCTAGAAGCATTTGAGCGAAACGTGCATAATCGGGAGCAGTAGAGAATAATCCTCCGTTCCCGAGCGGAGCATTTTCGGGTTTGCCAAAAATTACAGAAACTTCAGCCTTATCAAAATTTCCGGTATCATTGTTTTTTATGTATCCGGCGGCACGCTTGCTTTCAGTTAATTGCGTGGGATAAAAGGTTGTGTTTTTCATTTCGAGCGGATCGAAAATCCTTTCCTGAAGAAATTTATCGAAACGTAGTCCACTAACTACTTCAACAATTCGTGCTCCGGTATTGATCCCTGATTGACAGTAGCTCCATTTGCTACCCGGTTCAAATTGTGTGGGGCCGCTAACGTAAGATGGGATCAAGTCGGCAAGTTCTTTGGCGTTTGCGGCCGTCTGTACATCCGCTTCGCGCAAACCAGATGTGTGGTTCATAACTTGCATGATGGTAAGATTGGCATTTTTTCCTGACGGAGTCTTCAGGCTTCCGAATTCAGGAATGTATTTGGAAACCAGATCGTCCACTGAGAGTCCTCCTTCATCCTGAAGCATCAGTAAAGCCACGGCTGTAATGGGTTTCGTCATGGATGCAATCCAAAAAAGACGGTCCGATTCCATGGGAGATTTTGTTTCGTAATCTGCCACGCCAACGCTCCCAAAATGCAGAACTTTATCTTTCGAAACTACCATAGTCACGGCTCCGGGGATATGAGCAGAATCTACAAACGCCTGCATTACATTGTCTATGGCTTTGACATTTGGAATGCTATCGCTGTTTTTATTGGAGTTCGAAGTGCAAGCAAAAAATAGGATGCTGATAATTAAAAAATTGATCGTTTTCATGATTGTATGAATTATAGAATTACCTTTTCTTTTCGAAAAACTTTTTCATTAAAGCCGCATACTCATCGCTTAAAAATCCGATAAAACGACAGTTTTTGGATGCATAACAACACCGGCATAGGCAATATGATTCGTTGACGGGAAATGCCGCCTTGTGTTAAATTGCAGATAGAAGCCGTATGATGTTTGTCGGTGGTAACTGTTACGTTGCTAGAAAAAAGGGTTTAAATATATAAAAAAGAAGTAACTGTTTGATAGCTACTTCCTTTTAGAGCGGAAGACGGGACTCGAACCCGCGACCCCGACCTTGGCAAGGTCGTGCTCTACCAACTGAGCTACTTCCGCGATTATGTCAAAACACCTTGCCAAGATCGCTTCCATTTCCTTTTGGGGCAAGGTCGTGCTCTACCAACTGAGCTACGTCCGCAATTATGTCAAAACACCTTGCCAAGGTCGCTTCCATTTCCTTTTG
>JGI24710J26742_10000596_pt1 | contig 33491 bp, 27 predicted proteins | sample BioPla2DNA2_FD_26742 | JGI IMG/M metagenome (IMG submission 26742)
AGAGTGTAAACTATGAAACCGCCGTATACGTGAACCGTACGTACGGTGGTGTGGGAGGTCGGTAAATAAAATAATTATTTACCTCCTACCCGATTTAATAAAGTGCTTTGATTTTTCGTTACCTCTATTTTTAACAGTATTTCACAAAGAGAAATGACCAAAAAGGGACGGGCTCAATGCTACCTGAGCTTTTAATACTATTTTATGGATGAAAATTTTGTAGTATAATAAATATAGAAGGATAATTATTAACTCTGTAAGTAAATTTTATAGGTGATTGATATGGTAATTACTTCGGTGGAGAAGAGTAAAAAGAATAAGGGAATGTTTTCTGTTTTTATTGATGACAGATATGCTTTTTCAATCCCGGAAGAAGACTATCTTCGTCTTCGCCTTTATGAAAAAAAAGAAATATCTGATGAGGAAATTGAGTTTATCAAGGAGAATGTTACGTTTAAAAGTGCAAAATCTCAGGCTGTTAAATACTTATCCTATAGGCTTGTCAGCGAGGCACAGCTTTTTGCTAAGCTACAGAACAAGGGTTATGATGAGGATGTTATTTGGGATGTTATAAATGAATTGAAATCTATAGGTTATATAAATGATTTGATATATGCCCAAAAGTATATTTATGAAAGAATCAAGCTTAAACCAAAATCAAAAAAGATGCTCAGAATGGAGTTGAAAAGTAAGGGTGTTTCGGAAGATATTATCAACCAGGTTCTTGAAGAGATGGATTTTGATGAGGATATGATAATAGATAGGTTGATTAAAAAGAAATTTGGCAAGTATGATATAACTGAACCCAAAATAGAAAAAAAAATATACTATTTTTTATTGCATAGGGGATTTAGTATGGAAAACATAAGAACTGCATTAAACAGAATAGCAAATTCGATATGACTTTCTTATGTATTCCATATAAATTGAATTAGTCAACATAATAAATTGGATTAGTAAGTATGTTCGATTAAATATGAATATGGAAATTTCCTTGGGAATATTCCAAAGGGACTTAAGAAGAGGAGCTTTAACTTATACAAGATAAGGCTCTTTTTAGTGGGATTTCACGAAGTGAAATGACCAAAAAGCGATGAGGTCTCGATGCCCCCGGAGCTTTTGTTTATCCAAAATATTATTACTATATTGCAATTGTCACTTTATTTATTGTATAATACATGATATAGTATTATTTAAAAATAAAGCATGATTTGCAATACTCCTATATTATGTAGTGTAAATCATGTAATATTAAATGAATTGCATAAATCTTTATATAAAGGATTTAGTGCTATTCATATAGGGGTGCATATTATTCTTCACATTTATTTGATGCATCCTTCATATAGTGTTGAATAATAGGTTTTGGGGCATAATAATAAAATGGGGGGGATGCTTCAATATTATTATATTTGTTTGTTTTTGAGGGGGGGATGCAAAAAAAATTTATAGGTTATGCAAATAAAAAGCATAGCAGTAATGTTATTAAAGCCGTAGTTTGTATTTACATATCCGTATATTTTTAATATTACTCGATATATAAATTTATTCAGTTTACTATTTTAAGCTATAGGGCGTTCAGTTTATTGACAAGTTTTTATTTAAAGATTGCTTTTATTTAAAATGCAATTGGTCGGTTAACCTTTGTTTTACTATATCAAGGTTTTAGTATACTTTTGATCATTGCATATTGAATTTACTATTTTTCAGAAGGGTGAGGGATAATGAAAAAAATTAATGTTCTTGTATGTGTATTCTTGTTATTGCTAGGAATTTTGGGTGCAACAACAATAAATGCTGCAGAGGGTGGAGGTATTGGAGGCTATTCATGGCAAAAAATCTCAGACTATTATTTGGGCACAACTGAGGTAAAGTCATCGGCTGACAGTCTTGAGATAAGTTTTCAGAATATAAATTATGATAATAACGCTGCAGGTGCTTCAACCACATCAGCAGGAGAAGGAGCTATACCCCTTGATGAGGACTGGACAAAGTACGAAGCAGTGAATTTCACAATTACCAACCCATCATCTGCAGAACTTCAAGTTGGTCTTGGAATTTGTACCGGACCCAATTGGTATTGGCATGAGTCACCAACAACTTCAGTGCCTCCGGGAAAGACCAAGGATGTTTCCATAAGCCTCAAAGATGCCATATGGAAAACAGAAGCTACCAACTGGAAGAATACCTCAACTATTGCCGACCTGAACCAAGTAATGAAGCTGGATCTTAAAGTAATGGGTAACCAGGTTTCCGGTAAAATTATATTTAGTGATTGGAATCTTGGAAAATCGCAATCAGGCGGATCTTATAATCCGAATCCAACTCCCATTCCGGCACCCGGGCAGTTTAAAGTAGAAGGGGGACACCTTTTCGATGCCAATGGATATCCCTTTGTTATGAGGGGTGTCAACCATGCCCATACATGGTTTAAAGGAGAACTGGAAACCACAATACCGGCATTAGCCGAAGCAGGATGCAATACCGTAAGAATAGTGCTTTCAAATGGAACAAAGTGGCAGAAGGACGATGCGGCTTCAGTTAAGAGAATTCTTGATTTATGTGAAGAGTACAAGTTGATAGCAGTGCTTGAAGTTCACGATGCACTTGGGGTGGATCAGGAACAACCTTTGCTTGAGGCGGCTAATTATTTTGTAGAAATAAAGGATGTCCTTATTGGAAGGGAAGATAAAGTTATTATAAACATAGCCAACGAATGGTTCGGAAGCTGGGGTGGCCAGGCATGGGCAGAAGGTTATAAAAAGGCTATTCCGATTATTAGAAACGCAGGTCTTACCCATACCATAATGGTGGATTGTGCCGGATGGGGGCAATATCCTCAATCGATCCATGATTACGGAAAAGATGTATTTGAGGCTGATCCTTTAGAGAACACGATGTTTTCAATTCACTTTTATGAGCATTCCGGTGGAAACGAAACAATGGTAAAAAACAATATCGACGGAGTTATAAATCAGGGATTGGCTCTTTGTATCGGTGAGTTTGGTTGGAAGCACACAGACGGGGATGTAGATGAAGCTACTATAATGAGCTATTGTAAGGAAAAGAATGTAGGATGGCTGGCATGGTCATGGAAGGGTAATAGTGGTGGCGTTGAATACTTGGATCTTTCGAATGACTGGGCAGGGAAAAGCTTAACTGAGTATGGAAATATTATAGTAAACGGACCAAACGGGTTGAAGGAAACATCGAAGATTTGTACCGTGTTTACCGATGAAGTGCATCCTACCCCAACTCCTGCCGGAAAGAAGGGCGATCTAAACGGAGACGATGAAATCAATTCCACGGATGTTACGATTATGAAGAGGTATATACTAAGAAAACTAAGCACCCTGCCGGTGGATGAATCTTGTGCTGATGTAAATGATGATGGTGATGTAAATTCGACGGACCTTACATTGTTGAAAAGGTATATACTTCGTAAAATAGATAAATTCTAAATAAGCTTATATAGGGACGGAGTAGACATAGTTACTTATCAGATAATGATAAGTGTTGCTTGTAAGAAAGTGATGATGGCTGTAAATTTTGCTGTTGTCACTTTTCTTTTTTTAGTGGGATTTCACTAAATGAAATAACCCAAAAGTGAAAGGACGTGATATTATTGAGTTTTTATTAAATTAATGTACCCAATAGGATCCACAGTTGAAGCCCAGGTTTTAGTCTCAGCTATTTTAAAAATTCTTCTTTTAACATTTCGGACAATAATGATTTTTTGTGGTATATTGGTTATAATAGAAACAACCTCAAGAGTGAAAGGAGTATTATATAATTGATAGAAAAAGGTCCAGAGGAAAGATACAGCAATTCAATGAATGAATATGGATACAGTGAGGAACCCTACAATTCTGAAAGCTATAAGGAACTAATGAATAAAAGGCAAAAAGCCAATTCAATTGTTTTAAAAACTGATAAGGTGTGGCTTACATATGTTTTAATTTCAATTAATGTAGTGGTTTGGCTTTTTATAAAGCTGTATGCCAATTATAAAGGAGTTTTCGAGGGTAGTCTGCTGACCGTCTTTGGGGCTAAGGATAATACCCTGATTATGTCGGGACAGTATTGGCGGTTTTTGACTCCTGTTTTTTTACATAATGACATTACACATCTTTTGGTAAATTCTTATTCCCTTTATATTTTAGGTACTACAGTTGAAAAATTGATTGGAAGACCCCGGTTTTTGTTTACTTATATTATCGCAGGTATTACGGGAAGCATCATGAGTTTTATGTTTTCCACATATCGTGCTGTTGGTGCATCGGGGGCTATTTTTGGGCTTTTGGGTGTTTTGATATACTATGGAATAGAGAATCCTGAATTATTCAGGAGGGGTTTTGGAAGAAGCATTTTAATTACTATAACTATAAACCTTGTATATGGCTTTTCGGTTACGGGAATTGATAATTTCGGACATATTGGGGGTCTAATAGGCGGTTTTTTGGCGGCAGGAGTTGTAGGTATTACGGATTTCTTCAAAAGATTAAAGCTTAGAGTAGCTTTTATATTAATTACATTGGTTGTTGTGGTATTATCCCTTTATTATGGGTTTAACAACAGTCAGAATAGATTGATGCTCCAAGTTGACATGATGGAACGAATGATCGAACAGCAAAAATGGGAAGAGGTTGAAAGAATCGGAGAAGAAATAATTAAATCGGGTACTAAAGACGAATTTATATTGTCGAATTCTCTTTGGTATTTATCCATATCGGAAATAAGTCAGGATAAAAGTGATGAAGCGATAGAACATGCCAGTGCTTTAGTAGAGGTTGACCCTCCTAACGGACACTATTTGCTTGGCAGACTATATATTTATGCAGGAGAAGTTGAATTAGCAAGAAAACATTTGAAGGAGGCAGTAAAAATCGAACCGAAATTAAGAAGTGAAGTTGAAGAGATTCTGGATTTACTAGAAACAAATGAGAACTAGTTATTGAATACTTCCTTTTATTGTTGTATAATTTTCTTATAGCTTGTTTTTTTATGCAATTCATATTACACCACTCTGACTATTTTCTAAATTAACAATTACTTTATTTGATAGTTTTACTACTATTTAATGCATCCGATTTTTATTAACATTAAGTTATAGCAGCATTTTACCGATTATAGTATTAGTGGACCATTGGTTGTAAATTATGTAAATTTAATATACTTACAAAGGAATCACTGAGGAAAACACGATGCTTAAAAGGTTTTATCCGATTATTTCGTTGATTACGGTGGTTTTACTAAGCACATTGAGCAGTTGAAGATACTGCAAGAAGCAAAGGTTCCTGTTCTTTGGAGGAGCTCTTCATGAGGCCGACGGAAAATGGTTCTGATGGGGAGCGAGGAATCCTGAAACTTGCAAGAGATTGTATATACTTTATATGACCGCCTTACAAATTATCATATACTTAACAATCTTATATGGGTAGGGTCAACCCCCGAACCGGAATGGTGTCCGGGAGATGAGTATGTCGATATAGTTGGATATGATTCTTATCCAAGTCAGGGTGGATACTTGTGAGTTTTCCTTTATTGAATGATCTAAATGTAAAAGGACAGTATTTAGTATATGGTTAATACTGTAAGCGTTTCGATGGACCTTTTTTACACGAGTAAAAAGGAGGATGAATCGAATGAAGAACTCGGTAGTTAAATTATTTGCATTGATATTGTCTGCTTTTTTCGTACTTTTATCTTTGCCTGGATGTAATAAAAAAAATTCGGCACAAGCTGAAGAAAATATAGAAGCTACGGTTAATGGTACTACGGTCAGAGAAATTGATATGGAAGGCTATACCTTCAAAATTGCTCAATGGTGGGATGCTTCTCCTAATGAGCAAGGTGAAATAGCACGTCATAAGGCTGTGGAAGAAAAGTATAATTGTAAAATAGAATATGTTATCATTCCATTTCATCAGATTGTCAGTAAGTTTACCTCCTCTGTTTTATCCGAAGAACCGGTTGCGGATATTATATTGTTTGAGGCGGTAAATGCAATTCCTGTTTTTGCTGAGTCCGGGTTTATAATACCTGTAGATGAGTATTTTGACTTTAGTGACCCTAAATGGCCTCCAATAATAAAGCAAACCGGAAGATATAAGGGTAGGCAGTATGGTTTTACTAACTATTCATGGGATGTGGCAGGCATTTATTATAATAAGGAAATTATTCACAACGAAGGGTTACCTGACCCGTTTACTCTTCAGGAAGAAGGGAAATGGACATGGGAGAAATTTGCAGAAATTGCTCAGAAGGCAACAAAGGATATAGACGGAGACGGGATAAATGATCAGTGGGGATTAGCTATTCAAGGTCATAACCTATTTTCCCCTCTTATACTGTCTAACGATGCCAATATAATCGAAATTGATGAAACCGGAAAAGCAACCCTAACTCTTGATGATCCCAAGGCCATAGAAGCACTTCAGTTTTTTGCAGATTTGCACAATAAGTATAAGGTTGTAATGCCCGTCATAGATGCTGATGATTGGCATGAAGCCCCACGAAATTTTTCCAAGGGTAAGGTTGCGTTTTTTTTCGGACAGGGCTGGGACGGACAAGATTTTAGAAAAGCTATGGATAGAGACTACGGTTTAGTGTTTATGCCTAAAGGACCAAAAGCATTGGATTACATAGTGCCTGTACAGAATGAAGCAAAGATATATGTAATGCCTAAACATGCAAAGTATCCTAAAGAGGCTGCTATGATTTTTGAGAAGCTATTTTCCTTTAATGATACGGAAGCATTTAAATCATATATTGATAGTTTTCTATATAGTGAAGCTGATTTAATAACGGCTTACAAAATGCGTGGAAAGGGAAAAGTAACAATGTTTCACGCATATACAGGATTCAGCGATATGCTTTATAGTAAATTAGTTGATGAAGTAGTTACAAATAACGTTCCTGCAGAGATATTTGTAAGGAGTTTCAAGGATGAGGCACAGGAAACTATTGATAATGAGTATTAAGGGGATGGTAAATAGTATTTACAGCCTAATAATCCAGGGGGCAAAAATATGAATTTTATCAAAGATTTTTTGAATCGGCTGAAAGGAAGTATAATGCGTTTTGTTAGTTGCATTAAAAGTTTAATAGCTGAATTATATTCAAAATATAATGCCTCTACTGATAGTGGAAGGATTTTGGATGAGAAAAACAATGGCAGAGTATCTCCATGCATGAATTTTGAAAAAATCCTTGATTTTTTAAGCATGCCTTTTAGGAGTATTAAGATCCGAACAAGACTTGTATTATCAGCCACGTCCCTTGCTTTTATACTTTTAACACTAGCCAGCGTGTTGTCTTATAGGAAATCCAGTGAAGCAATTAGAACAAAGATAAGCACTTATTCAATACAAATAACAAATCAGCTGGGAGATTATTTAGACAAGGAAATGAATAAATACGAAAAATTTATAAATGATTTTTCTTCCGATAGAACATCATTTCAGGACTTACTGATCGAAATGAACAGCCCGGCAACTGATTTGTTTTACAGAAAAAAGCTTATTGATGATGTAGCAATATATATATCGCAAAGACTTGGAACAATGGGAAATGATGTAGCATTGTTGAAGGTAATTGTAAATGAAGAAATAGAGAGTTTCTACGGTAGCAATGACATATTATTGAAAGCGGATCAAAAAAAATTTATTAAAAATATAGAATCGTCAGATAAGGTTAACAATATTGAATTTTACATCAGAGAGGATAGTAAAGGTAATAAATGCTATCCTGTAGCCTTGAAAAAAGTTATTTCTGTCAGTAATGGTAAAACCATAGGGTATATAATTTGTATTATGAGAGATGATTATATTCTAAGTCAATATGAGGGTGTAGACTTAGGTGAAGGTGCGAATATATTCATTTTGGACAGTAATGGGCTTGTTATATCAAGCGATAGTGAGGAGATTGTTACAGGATTGGAGTTTCCGGACAAGGATTTTGTTAACGAGCTGGTTTTAAAAAATGAAGAGAAAATATATGCTTTTCCTGCAGATATAAATAATGAGAAATGTCTCATTACGTACACCTATTTGGATAAGTATGGCTGGTATCTTGTCAGTAATATACCTTACTCATACCTTAATAAAGAAACAAATAGCCTCCTAAAAACCATGATCATTATCTTTATGTTTTGTTTCTTTATTACAATTTTTCTTTCACTGATAATAACCCGCAGCATTTCCGTGCCTTTAAAAAGACTTGTTGAACTAATGAAACAAAACAGGGATGGAAATCTTACGATTGCCCAAACCGATGAAAATAAAGATGAGATAAGTGTTGTGGTAAATAATTTTAATGATATGATAAAAAATATAATAAAGATTGTATCAAAAGGCAATGAGTCTTCAATAAAAGTTTTATATAGTTCTGAAAAGATTGAGGCATCTGCCAATAAATCAAGATGCCTTACATCGGATATTGCCGCTACCATGGAAGATATTGCACAGGGCTCAACATCACAGGCAATGGGCATTGCCGATGCTTCTGGTTATATGAATAAATTATATGATGGAATAAAAGAGGTTGAAGGGAAAACGGCGGTTGTTTCCGATATTGCAAAAAATACTCGCATGTTGAGTGAAAAAGCTCTTGGTACTGTTGAGAATCTAAAGAACAGGTCAACAGAAACCGGGGAGGTATCAAATCAGATAATTAATGACATCATAGGACTTAATAATGAAATGAAAGAAATAAAGAAGATAATAAAAATGATATTGGATATATCGGGACAAACCAAACTTCTGGCACTAAATGCTACTATTGAAGCAGCAAGGGCTGGTGAAGCTGGAAAAGGATTTGCAGTGGTTGCTTCCGAAGTAAAAAAACTTGCAAATCGTACAAAGGACGCATCCAATATTATTAACGACATATTGAACAACATACAGCAGAAGACGGAATTAATGGTTGATTACACTAATAACACCAGTCATATCATTGCTCAGCAATTGGATGCAGTTAATGAAACTGATAATGCTTTTAAAACTATTCTAGGGGGCATGTCGGATATTTCCGAACAGGTAAACGAAGTGGATAGTTCTGTAAAAGAGATTGTGTCACTGAACGAGATGACCAAAAATGTATTGAAGAGTATGTCGGTGCTGTCTGAACAGGCTGCTGCCACTTCCCAAGAGGTTTCTGCAAATACGCAAGGACAGCTGGCTGGAGCAGAGGAACTCCTTCAGTATGCTAGTGAACTAAGCAAAATGGCTCAGGAGCTTAATGAGACCATGTCTATTTTCAAAATTGATAAACAATAAATGGCATTTTGCTTTGGGCGTTAATTTGGAAAAAATCCTTGATTTTTTAAGCATGCCTCTTGTTCCAAACCAAAACAGTCCGAGTCCGTAAAGAAAATCAAACCGGGGAAGGAAATTCAAATTACTTCTTCTTCCTTAAACGGCGATGGAAAATGGAAAACCGTTATCACATCATCCGATGGTGAAAACAAATCACCGCAATTGTCCTGGACCCCGGTAGAAAATGCTTCTTGTTATGCAATCTATATGATTGATACCTCTGCAAGTAATTGGTGTCACTGGATTGCTAAGGATGTCAAGGTCGCGGAACTTGAGTTGGGTGCGGAGCTTGAAAACAGTAGATACATTGGACCTTATCCACCCAGCGGGGTTCATACATATGAGGTTATGGTCTTTGCTCTAAAGGACTCCCCGGATTCTTACAAGGGACTGTTTTACAGTTCAAATTCATCGGTGGATGATATCATTGCAGCCCTTGATGTCTCCAAGGGAACGAACGGAAACATACTGGCATCCGGAGTGTTAAGCGGAACCTATTAAACCGGTGATATAGTGGAATAGAAAGAATAACGGTATTCGCTAGGGGAGGTACCGCAATATAATTTAAATGCTCTGGAAAAATAAGCGGCATCGGAATACACTACTTTGAATGCAACCTCAAGTATCGGTATTTCGGTGTCTCTTAACAAGATGCTGGCCAACTGCATTCGCATTTGAGTGAAATACTTCATTACTGTCGTATTCAGTTGACTTTGAAATCGGATGTAGTAAAATTTACTTACCTCATAAATAATTATCCGAATTAGGTAAATCCATTGGAACTATAGTTGCCTGAATCTCTCTGTCTCGTTACTTCAATGTTGCATTCATACTGCCGGTCTGATAACCGCCAAGATCCAAAGTAACATAAGTAAATCCAAGAGCTTTGAGCTTTGAATAAACCAACTGCCGGACATCTTCTTGTATCAGCTTTTCAAATTCGGAGGGTAAGAGTTCAATCCTTGCAATCATGCCGTGTATTCGAACCCGAACCTGATGAAATCCCAGATCCAGCAAAAGCTGTTCAGCTTGGTCCACCATGCCTAATTTTTCTTCTGTAATAGTTTCTCCATATACAAATCGTGAGGAAAGGCAGGCAAAGGATTGTTTATTCCATGTCGAAAGCCCCAATTCCTTTGACATTTGGCGTATTTCATCTTTGGTAAATTGTATTTCCCGTAGAGGGCTTTTGACACCGAGCTCCCTCACAGCAATCAGCCCGGGGCGGTAGTCTCCGTCATCATCCAGGTTAGACCCCTCAATTACGGCATTCATTCCGTTTTCCCTCGCAATGTTCCAAATTTTATTAAAAAGTTCCCGTTTACACAGATAACAACGATTTTTTGGGTTTTGGCGAAACCCATCAATATCCAACTCTTCAGAACGGCAGACGATGTGTTTGATATTATTATCTTGGCAGAACTTTGTTGCCTCCTTAAGTTCCCGCACCGGAAAAGTGCAGGAGGATGCTGTCACGGCAATTACACTATCTCCAAGGGCATCGTATGCGGCTTTTAGAAGAAAGGTGGAATCGACCCCACCGGAAAAAGCGACAGCAACACTGCCCAGCGATGCAATATAATCTATTAGTAAGTTATATTTTTTATAAATTGTATTCATGATAAGTAACCCCTTTACACTGACAGTATTGAAATATTCAATACTGTCATCCCTAATTTATATTCTACACTGAAGCGGTGTTTCAACGAGGCGAGGGACATACTTGCTGCCTGATAGGCTGAGTGGTACCCGTCACTTATAGAAATGCGGGGATATTTATCCGCCTCGTTATAACATATGAATCACATAAATATAATATATGATTGAAAAACAAGCATGTCAAGGCAATATGAGTTTTTGGGGTTATATTATTGTATTAAAGAAAAAATTGAATATTTGTACTTGTTTATCATTATGAGTTCCTAAGTCAAGCTTTGCATTCCGGGTTAAAACCACCTTATTTTTTTCGTTGGGTAACTTCCCTCTAAAATTTTCATAGGGAGAATCTTGTCAGTCAGAATGCCGTCAGATATGTGCAGTACCCGATCTACGGAAGTCGTAAGGCTGATATATCCACGGAAGTTGTAAGGCTGATATTATGAGTAATCATTAAGATGATCTGTTGGTAATGGCGGGAGGCTTTGATTAACAAGTCTATAACATCCTGTGCGTTTTTACTGTCCAGATTTCTGGTGGGTTTATCTGCCAGAATAAGTATCGGCTTGGTTATAAGAGCCCGGCCGATAGCCACTCTTTCTCCTTTTTTGTGTTACTTTCTCAACACAGTATCTATTTTATCCTGTTCTTTTGGTGCGAGGGAAGGGATTTGAACCCTCACAACCTTGCGGCCACTAGAACCTGAATCTAGCGCGTCTGCCAGTTCCGCCACCCTCGCATATTAAACGCAATAAATATTTTACTCTAAAAACAATAATATTTCAAGGGTCAATTTCTATTTTTTTAGTTAATTAAAAAATTCCCCTAGGCATAATATCAAAAATGTGTTAATATTGTATTTGATGAATAACAGTAATTTATTCCAATATAACAATAAAATATTACTATTTTCTCTTAATGCGGTTTATCTGATTATTAATTTAACGGGGTGAACTGATCAAGGGTCAAAAAGGCTTGAGATACCAGAGATTTTATTTTTAATTTGATTTTAAATTGTAATAACACGAGCTCATTTATACTAAAGCTAGGGGTTTAGACATGCTTTTATAAGTAGTTTTATGTCAGTTTTGCTTTATAAAAGAGAACAAATAATATAATCTTAATAATTGATTGGTGGTTATTGGGAGGGGTATGAAAATGAGAAGCAGAGGTCTCGTTAATGAAAGGATAATAAGCCGCGTTACAGACATACTGGAGCAATGTTCTGAGAAGATAGGCATCAAAATTGCAAGTATCGTGTTATTTGGCTCAAGGGCAAGGGGTGATAACACATCACAAAGTGATTATGAGTTTTTGATTTTGCTAGGCGATGAGGCTTCTCTTGAAAGCTATATATTGTTTCAGGAGACAGTAAAGCTTGAACTGGTTAGAGAGAGGTATCTAAACGTAAAAATTCTCAGTTACACACCGGAAATATTTGAGGAAATATTGTATAAAGATAAAATAGTGGGAACATTTTTGTATATGATATGCAGAGAAAATATAATCATATATGATAAATTCGGTACTTTTATGTCAATAAGAGAAAGGTTGTCCAGTAACAAGACCAAAAGCGAAGAAGTGTTTTTACAGCAATGTATTGAGTTTTCTAAGATGCTTGGATCGGAAAAGTGGGAACGTAAATTTGATAAAACTTTAATGCAGATAAAGTATCGCAATAGTCGAAGAAGAAGATTATACTAGTAAGAGGAACCCTACTTTATAGCAGGCAGGGGCTGGGATTTTCGATGAAATGGGAGGCAGTGTATTGAACATTGAGTTGGAGAATTTTAAAAAGGATATAAGAAATAAAAGGGTTGCAGTATTGGGTATAGGAATTAGCCACATTCCGCTAATAAAATACCTTTACAACTTGGGAGTTGATATAACCGCATTTGATAAGTCGGATGAAACCCGGCTTAAAACGGTTTTGGATGAGTTTGCCGGTATGAGCATAAAGTATAGTCTAGGCGATAACTACCTAGATAACTTAAAAGGATTTGACTTAGTATTTAAGACGCCGGGAATGCGGTATGACATACCCCAGATTTTGGCTACAAAAGAAGAGGGGGCAAAGATTACTTCTGAAATGGAAGTTTTCTTCGAGCTATGTCCCGCCCGGATTTTTGCTGTTACAGGAAGTGACGGAAAGACCACAACTACAACGCTTATATACAATATGCTGAAGGAACAGGGCTTTAGTTGCTGGCTGGGCGGAAATATCGGAATGCCATTGTTGAACAGGATTGATGAAATAAAGGAAGAGGATATGGTGGTAGTTGAGTTGAGCAGTTTTCAACTGCATACAATGACTAAAAGTCCTTCGGTGGCTGTTATAACAAATATATCCCCCAATCATCTGGATGTACATAAATCCATGGACGAATATGTGCAGGCGAAAAAAAATATTTTCAAGTATCAGTCTAAAAAGGATAAGTTTGTATTGAATTATGACAATGATATCACCCGGGAATTTTCTAAAGAAGCAGAAGGAGAAGCTGTTTTCTTCAGCCGGAAAAACTCGCTTGAATATGGAGCAATGCTAAAAGGCGACAGAATCGTATATAATGATGGCGGTGGCGAAGCCGAAATTGTAGGTGCACAGGAGATTGTCATACCGGGAGTGCACAATGTTGAAAATTATCTTGCGGCAACCGCTGCGGTTATTGAATTTGTAGACAAAGATGTAATTAGAAGGGTTGCAACCACGTTCAAGGGTGTGGAACACAGAATTGAGCTGGTAAGAGAGCTAAACGGCATAAGGTTTTACAATGATTCAATTGCCAGCAGCCCTACAAGAACCATTGCCGGACTTAACTCTTTTAATGAAAAGGTGATACTGATTGCTGGCGGATATGATAAAAATATACCCTATGATGCCATGGGGAAAATCCTTACAGAAAAGGTCAAGGGTTTGGTTTTGATCGGGCAGACCGCTTCTAAAATTGAAAAGTGTTTTTGCGATGAGGTGGAAAGGACAGGAAGAGGCGAAGATATTCCTGTTTATAGGTGCAATTCTTTAGAAGAGGCTGTTTATACGGCTTATGATTTTGCAACCCAAGGAGATGTAATAATCCTGTCGCCCGCAAGTGCGAGTTTTGATATGTTTAAGAATTTTGAAGAGAGGGGCAACCGTTTTAAAGAAATTGTAAATGCAATTGAGGCAAAATAATTTCAATTAAGACGAGAAAAAAGAGACCATCCACTTTTGGCGTAGAGAGTTTTGCTCGATTCCGAGGAATATTTACAGGCTCTGTACTTGCGAAACTTAAGTTTCTGGGATATTTATTCTTTGATGTAAATAATATGAACCCGATTAATGGGAATGACTCAATTAATGGGAATGACTCAATTAATGGGAATGACTCAATTAATGGGAATGACTCAATTAATGGGAATGACTCAATTAATGGGAATGACTCAATTGAAGGGAATGACTCAATTGAAGGGAATGACTCAATTAATGGGAACAGCTCAGTTAATAGGAATAACTCAATTAAAAGAAGTGAAAAACTCAAGGATGCGTAAAACCTTGAGTTTTTTTGGTGGAGGGAGATGGATTCGAACCATCGAAGGCTGAGCCAACAGATTTACAGTCTGCCCCCTTTGGCCACTCGGGAACCCCTCCGTAAATTATTATGTTCTTGGTGCCCAGAGCCGGAATCGAACCAGCGACACGAGGATTTTCAGTCCTCTGCTCTACCAACTGAGCTATCTGGGCAAATTTTGGTGGGCCTTCAGGGACTCGAACCCCGGACCAACCGGTTATGAGCCGGTTGCTCTAACCAACTGAGCTAAAGGCCCTCATTTTTATAGACAGCTTTATTGGGATAGAAACTGACCCAAACAAGACTGCCATGCGGCAAAAAGACCATTTTAGAAGTGGCTTTTTTTGCGACATTGAATAGTATAATCCAAATAAATATATAAGTCAAGAGTATTTTGGGAAAACTTTTTTATAAGGTTTTTAATGCAGTGAAAGCTATAAAATTAATGCAGTGAAAGCTATAAAGAACGAGATTATGTGAAGTCTTTGCGGTTTTTGGTTTATAAAACCTTTTCTGTTTGTTATAATTTATAGAATATGGTTTAATATAATTAATTCTATCAATGGGGTGAATACATGGATTATATAAATATACTTAAGGATATTAGCACATATCCCGGCGTTTCCGGACACGAAGGGAGATTGGCGGGATATATTGTACAGATGTTTGAAAAGTACTGCAGTAATGTTGAAATTGATAAGTTTTACAGTGTTATCGGGATAAAAAAAGGGAATTTTGATGTCGGTAAGAAAGTGATGGTAACCGCACACTTGGATGAGATCGGTTTGATGGTTAAAAGCATTGACGAAAAGGGCTTTGTAAGGATTTCAAACATTGGAGGGGTTGACAGCAAGGTGCTTTTAGTACAGGAGGTTGTGATCCATGGCAGGAGGGATATTTTTGGGGTTATTGGTGCCAAGCCTCCTCATCTTTTAAAGCCTGAAGAGGTTAAAAAAGCGGTCAAAATGCAGGATCTGGTCATAGACACTGGACTTTCGGCAGAAGAGGTCAGAAAAAATGTGTCGGTAGGAGATGTTATAACCTTTAAGGCTGAACCCTTTGTGCTTAAGAACAACAAATTCAGCTCAAAATCCCTTGACAACCGGGCGGGGGTGGCTGCTTTGATCGGTATAATGGACAGCCTTACCCGATTGAGCCATGATTGTGATGTGTATTTTGCAGCTACTTCCCAGGAGGAAGTGGGACTTAGAGGTGCCAATATTGCGGCATACAATATTAACCCCGATCTGGCAATAGTGATTGATGTATGCCATGGTGAAATACCCGGTTCATCAAAGGAAGAAACTTTTCCCTTAGGTAAAGGCCCTGCCATAGCTGTAGGACCCAATCTTCATAAAGGACTCTCAAAAAAGATGATAGACTTGGCAAAGGAAGAGAATATACCTTATCAAATTGATGTTGAGCCTGGAAATACGGGTACTGAGGCATGGGCTGTTCAGGTTTCACGTTCAGGAATTCCCACGCTGCTGGTTTCAATCCCACTCAAGTATATGCATACCGTTATAGAGACTTTGGATATAAAGGATATAAAAAATACAGCTAGACTGGTTTCAAGATTTATTTCAATGATAGGGAACGAAATGGAGGATTTAATGTGCTGCTAAAAGAGTTGACTGAGCTAACCGGGGTATCGGGCAATGAGGATGAGGTAAGGGAGTTTATAAAAAAAGAGGCACTTTTGTATGCAACTGAAATCAAAGTGGACTCTATGGGAAACTTGATTTGCTATAAGAAGGGAAAATCATCCAAATACAAGATTATGTTATCCGCCCATATGGATGAGGTGGGTTTTATCGTTACAGGACATAAAGAGGGAGTAATTAAATTTTCCCCAATTGGCGGAATTGATGAAAGAATACTGCCGGGAACTAGAGTCTTGGNGGGGGATAAAAAGATTCCCGGAGTAATAGGCTCAAAGCCCATACATTTGCAGGGTAGAGAGGAAAGAGGCAATAATATTAAGCTCAAAGAAATGTATATCGATATTGGTGTGGAGAAAAAAGAGGAACTGGAAAAGCTGGTGGCTCTTGGGGAATACATAGCTTTTTACAGCAAGTATACCGAGTTTGGTGATGGCTGTATCAAGGCAAAAGCTTTAGATGACCGGGTGGGTTGTGCGATTCTGCTGGAAATTCTAAAGGAGAGTTATCAATTTGACCTGTATGCCTGTTTTACCGTCCAGGAAGAGGTGGGGCTTAGGGGTGCAGGGGTAGCTGCCTATGCGGTAAATCCGGATCTGGCCATAGTTTTAGAGGGAACCACCTGCTCCGATGTGCCCGATGTTAAAGAGCATGAGTATTCAACCGTTATGGGGCAAGGTGCTGTTCTTACCATAATGGATAGAACATCCTATCCCAATAAAAAACTGGTGGAGTTTATATACAATACTGCAATAAAGAATAACATACCGGCACAATACAAAAAGACCACTACCGGGGGAAATGATGCGGGAAGGATTCAATTAACCCATGGGGGAGTTGTCGTTGCTTCATTATCAGTTCCCTGCAGGTATATACATTCCCCGGTGTCGGTAATGAGCAAGAAGGATTTCGAAAGCTGCCTTATGCTTGTTAAGAAAGTATTAAACGAATTAAGCGGTGATGAAAATATTATGAGCAGCTTCAAGGATTAGTCCACTGTAATGTAATGAGTGCTAAAAAAATGGAGGATGAGAAATGTTTGATTTAATAAAGAAATTGACCGGAACGGTTGGAGTATCCGGAAATGAAGAAGAAATAAGAGAAGTAATTAAAGAGGAAATAATTGACAGTATTGATGAAATAAAGGTTGATGCATTGGGAAACCTTATTGCGATTAAGAAGGGAAAAGGTAAAAAAATCATGGTTGCAGCCCACATGGATGAGATTGGACTGATGGTGACTCATATAGATGAAAAGGGTTTTTTGAGGTTTTCCAGTGTTGGAGGAGTACGTCGTTATGACTCCATTGGTCAAAGGGTACGTTTTAAAAACGGAACTGTTGGAGTGGTGTACTATGAGGATAAGCTTGAAGATATGAAGAACCTTCGGTTTTCTAAAATGTATATCGATATTGGTGCTGCAAACCGGGAGGAAGCAGAGAAATTGGTTAAAATAGGAGAGACGGCATGTTTTGAGGGAGAGACAGTAAAGCAGGGAGATATGGTGATTTCTAAGGCTCTGGACGATAGAAGCGGTTGTGCGGTTGTTGTTAAGGCTATAAAGGATCTACCCCAAACCGACAACGAAATCTATTTTGTGTTTACGGTTCAGGAAGAACTGGGCTTGAGAGGGGCCGGGACTGCGGCATACAGTATAAAGCCGGACATGGCTATAGCGGTTGATGTTACATTGACCGGTGATACTCCGGAGTCACATCCCATGGAAGTCAAATGCGGCGGAGGACCTGCAATAAAGATAAAGGACAGGTCTGTAATCTGTCATCCGCAGGTGAGAAAGCTATTGGAGGAGTCGGCTGAAAAAATCGGCATACCTTATCAGTTGGAGATACTTGAGTCGGGAGGAAGTGATCCCGGTTCAATACACATAACTGCCGGAGGAATACCTTCCGGAGCAATATCAATACCCTGCAGGTATGTTCACAGCCCTGGGGAAACAGCAAGCCTTAAGGACATTGAGAATGCTGCAAGGCTTTTGATAGAGGCAATAAAAGCTTAAGGATAAAGATAAGTAATACAGCTCTTTGCTTGCGAAACTTAAGTTTTGGGAAGGTTTTCCTTCAAAATTATTTATGCACCCAAATGGTATTGTTTCTCATTTAGAGCTGTGCTATAATACACGATAATAAGTTTCGTGCCAATGGTTGTATATTATTCAAGCGAGGAAAAATGTGGGAGAAACATTGTGCTGATCAAACATATCAATTTATAGAGGAGTTTTGCTGTATGAGTAAATATTGGAGTGAAAAAGTCAGAAATATAAAACCTTATGTTCCGGGGGAACAGCCAAAGGATAGGAAGTTAATTAAACTAAATACCAACGAGAATCCATATCCACCGTCAAAAAAAGTTCTTAATGCCATCACAAAAGCAGCCGGTGAAAATCTGAGACTGTATCCCGATCCAGAGGGCGAAAGCTTGAAAAATACAATAGCAGAATATTATAATTTAAAACCCTCGCAAGTTTTTTTAGGCAATGGATCCGATGAAGTCCTGGCTTTTTCATTTTTGGCCTTTTTTAATCCTAGGGATACTATTATTTTTCCGAAAATTACATATAGCTTTTATGAGGTTTATGCATCCATATTCAGCATTAATTACAAGGAAATACCTTTGGATGGGGAATTTAACATACCGATTGAGGGTTTTTTTGTAGAAAATGACGGTGTAATCTTTGCCAATCCCAATGCACCCACGGGAAAGGTCCTTCCCCTTAAGGATATAAGAAAAATACTTGAGAAGAATGCAGGAAGGGTTGTAATAGTGGATGAGGCATATATTGATTTTGGCGGAGAGTCTTCGGTGGAGCTGATAAACGAATTTGATAATCTTCTGGTGGTAACCACCTTATCAAAGTCCAGAGCCCTTGCGGGGCTTCGCGTTGGGTTTGCTGTGGGGAATGAGGATTTGATTGAAGGCTTGAATCGTGTAAAAAACTCGATAAATTCCTATACATTGGACAGGCTGGCCCTTGTTGGTGCAGAGGAAGCCATAAGGGATGATGGTTATTTCAATGAAATTCGTGGAAAAATAGTTAAAACCAGAGAAAGGATTTCAAAGAAGCTTTTAGATTTAGGATTTAGAGTAACTGACTCAAAAACTAATTTTGTTTTTATCAGCCACCCAACGATAGAAGGATTCAAGTTGTTTGAAAAGCTTAGGGAGAATGGCATCCTAGTTCGGCATTTCAATAAACCGGGTATTGAAAATTATCTCAGGGTGAGTATTGGTTCCGACGAAGAAATGGATTGTTTTTGCGAAAAGATAAAGGAAATCATAGAATTATTAAAATAAATTCAGGATGTCTACAAAGTTGATAAATTAGGGGTGCACAAAATAAATGTGAAGAAATGTGCTTCAGAAAATTAAGCTTCTGGGGTACAGAATCTGTAAATACTCCTGGTTAATTCTTTGTTAAAATGAAGGATGGTGCAAAACTGATGGGAACAAATAATATTCTTGTGGCCTTTGGGCTTACTTTGTTTGCCGGATTGTCCACTGGAATAGGGGGATTAATTGCTTTTATATACAGAAAAACAAATACCAAGCTTCTTTCGATCATACTGGGATTTTCCGCTGGTGTAATGATTTATGTGTCCTTTGTAGAAATTTTGTCCGAAGCAAGAGAGCATCTTATGTCAGTACTACATGAGGATATGGCATCGTGGTTAACGGTTTTATCATTTTTTGGCGGGATGATGCTAATCGCAATTATTGATCAGATGATACCTTCCTATGATAATCCCCATGAGACACACAAGGTTGAGGATATGGATGTGTGCAAAGCTGAGAGCAATGAAAGCAAAGAAAAGAGACTTCTTAGAACAGGGATATTTACAGCTATAGCTATAACCATTCATAACTTTCCGGAAGGTCTGGCTTCTTTTACATCGGCAGTTAAAGACCCGTCGCTTGGGGTAGCGATAGCAATTGCAATTGCTATACATAATATACCGGAAGGAATAACCGTATCAGTTCCTATTTATTGTGCTACGGGAAGCAGAAAGAAGGCTTTTTTATTATCGTTTCTTTCCGGTCTTTCGGAGCCTTTAGGGGCACTAATCGGTTATCTGATTCTTCTTCCGTTTATGAATGAAGTTGTTTTTGGAATAGTGTTTGCTGCGGTGGCGGGGATAATGGTATTTATATCCTTTGATGAGTTGCTTCCTATGGCAAGAGAATATGGGGAGCATCACCTATCCATATACGGACTCGTTGGTGGTATGTTGCTTATGGCAATAAGTTTAATTTTATTCCTTTAGTCAAACAGATTTCTAGACTTTGAAAACAAAGTAAAAAAACAAAAATTTAAAAGGAAAAAGCGGTGTATTTATCGAAGGAATAACAAAAGAATATATTTGTGAGGTGCAATATGAGGATAACTTTTTTGGGAGCGGCCAAAACCGTCACAGGATCTTGCTTCTTTATTGAGACAGAGTCTACCAAATTCCTTGTGGACTGTGGTATGTTTCAGGGAAATTCGAAAATTGATGCTTTGAATGAGGAGGATTTTCCTTTCAACCCGGCGGAGCTCGATTATATTTTTTTAACCCATGCCCATATTGATCACAGCGGAAGGATTCCGAGGATATTTGTGAAAGGTTTTAAAGGAGAGATAATTACTACGAAAGCGACGGCGGAGCTTTGCACAATAATGCTTCCGGATAGTGGACATATTCAGGAATCTGAAAATGAATGGATAAACAGGAAAAGAGCCCGGGCAGGAAAACCGCCGGTTGAACCGTTATATACATACAAGGATGCGTTTGATTCATTAAAGCTGCTCAGGAGTGTTTCCTACGGTAATGTATTGAAGATTAATAATGAAATCAGGGTTCGGTTTAATGATGCAGGCCATATATTGGGCTCGGCCATTATTGAAATGTGGATTGTAGAAAAGGGAGAAGAGACAAAGATAGTTTTTACCGGAGACCTTGGAAACAATGATGTTCCAATACTAAGGGATCCTGCCATAATTGAAAATGCCGATTACCTTGTCATAGAATCAACATATGGAAACAGACATCATCAGGAGAATGAAGACCGGGTAGAGAAGTTTTTAAATATTGTAAACGAAACCCTTAAACAGGGAGGGAATGTTGTAATACCTTCCTTTGCCGTTGGTAGAACTCAGGCACTTATATATGAGCTTAACAAGAAAAAAGAAGTTTATGATGAAAGATTAAAAAAACTGTTCGAAACCCCTGTTTTTATTGATAGTCCCATGGCTATTTCTGCAACGGAGATATTCAGAAGGAATTTGGATTGTTATGATGAAGAGGCCAAAGAATACATTGAAAATGGGGACAATCCTCTGGACTTTCCCGGATTGATTTTTACAAGATCTGCAGATGAATCGAAGGCACTTAATGCAAGAAAAGAAAGCTCTATAATCATTTCAGCGAGCGGAATGTGTGATGCAGGCAGGATAAAGCACCACTTAAAGCATAACCTCTGGAGAAAGGACAGTACAATACTTTTTGTAGGTTATCAAGCAGAGGGTAGTTTGGGGAGGAGACTTTTAGACGGTGCCAAAAAAGTGAGACTGTTTGGTGAAGAAATAGGAGTGGAAGCAAGAATCGAGATGATTGAAGGCTTTTCCGGGCACGCAGATAAAGATGGGCTTTTAAGTTGGATTAAAGGTTTTAACAGAAAGCCGAAGAAAATATTCATTGTCCACGGCGAAGAAGATGCAATGGTAGAACTTTCCAATGAAATAAATAAAGAACTTAATATAGATACCATTATACCTAGTATGGGAGAAAGCTTTGTTGTTAATGCCCATAATGTGATTGAAACCGATGAAAGAATTAAGACAGGTACATCCTTTAGAAGGCTTGCTGTGCTTGAAACCCTTGAAACTTTGAAAGAAGAGATTGAAGAGCTGTCCAATATATTGAAATCCGACTTAAAGCAGGACAAGACAGATTTGGAAGTGGATGAACTGAGGGCTAAACTCAAAAATGTTGAAAAAGCCATTGTCGATGCTTTAAGATAAAACAAGAGTATTATTCAAAGAAAGAAGTATGAAAAACTCCTTTCTTTTTTTTTGTTTTTGTTGTAGAATAATAATTAAGTCGTGGTTTATATTCATGCATGTATTTATGTCTACTTGTATGAATTGATCAAAACGATGCATTTCCATTGTTACCTCTTTAGGAAGGTAGTATGGTAGGAATTGAAATTTAATAATTGGAGGATGGTAGGATGTTTATCAAGCTTTTATTTCTTGCTGCTTTTACGGTGGTTATGTTAAGCGTTGGTTTATACAGCAGGAGAAAAATCAAAACCCAACAGGATTTTCTCTTTGGGGGAAGACAAATGGGTCCGTGGTTAACGGCCTTTGCGTATGGGACAACGTATTTTTCTGCGGTTATCATGGTTGGTTATGCAGGCAAAACAGGATGGGGGTTTGGACTTTCCGCTACTTGGATAGGAGTCGGAAATGCACTTTTGGGTTGTTTACTCTCATGGCTGGTTCTTGCCAGGAGAACCCGCAAAATGACCCAAGACTTAAACGTATCTACAATGCCGGGTTTTTTTGAGAAAAGGTATGATAGCAAGGCAATTAAAATTGTAGCATCGATTATTATATTTATATTTCTTGTGCCTTATTCAGCTTCGGTTTATCAAGGTTTGAGCTATTTAATAGTAACGACCATTGCCGATCCTCTATATGCATTGACGGGCATTTCGATTTCCTTTGAAACAATTATGTTAATAATGGCAGCTCTAACAGGGATATATCTTCTATTGGGGGGCTATGTTGCTACCGCAATTAATGATTTTATACAGGGCATTATAATGCTTGTGGGTATGCTACTGGTTGTGTTTTTCATTGTTAACAGCGATATTGTAGGTGGTATAGGTGAGGGGGTTTCCAAGTTGTCCCAGATTCCGGAAGTGGGAGAGGGATTGGTAAAGCCCTTTAGCAACAATCCTTTTGGTCTGTTGAGCTTGGTTATACTTACAAGCTTCGGTACTTGGGGACTTCCCCAAATGGTTCATAAGTTTTATGCTATAAAGGACAATGACGCTATAAAAAAGGCCACCATAGTATCCACTGTTTTTGCAGTAGTGATTTCCTGCGGTGCATACTTTGTGGGTGGTTTTGGCAGACTCTTTGTTACAGAGGCAGAAATTGCCGGCGATTTAGACAGGGTTGTTCCTATGATGTTTGAAAAGGCCTTACCGGATTATATAATGGGGATTGTAATTGTTTTAATTCTATCGGCATCAATGTCAACCCTTTCTTCCTTGGTTCTGGTATCAAGTTCTTCTATTTCTCTGGATCTTATAAAGAGTACTTTGTTCCCTAAAATGAAGGAGAAGAGGGTTATATTGTTAATGAGGCTTCTTTGTGTGGCATTCGTTATTACATCATTTATCGTGGCTATGGTACCGAGCCCAATAATGACCCTTATGGCAATTTCTTGGGGAACAGTGGCAGGAAGTTTCCTAGCACCCTTCTTATACGGGCTGTATTGGAAAGGAACTACCAAGGCAGGGGCTTGGGCAGGTATAATAACGGGCTTTGTATGTTCGGTAGGCGGTGTTATAATTTTTGGTACCCAAAACAGTCCGACTATAGGTGCCGTTGCGATGCTTGCATCTTTGGTGGCAGTACCGGTGGTAAGCTATTTTACACCAAAGTATTCCCAGACCCATATCGATACTGTTTTCCAAGATACATCGGCTGATGCAGGGGAAGCAATTTCCACTAAAATGGCAGGCTAAGTTTTCAGGCTAGGTTTTATTAAATATAGAAAAATCGTAAAGGGCTTGTATTAGCCCTTTAACTTTCCATATAACTTAAGTGAAGAAAAATGTGGAAAAAACATGGGTTTTCTTCTGTAGTTTTCTTCATATTTATTCACTGCACCCTGTTTTTATAATTGACAATATAAATTTAATAAATGATAATAATATATAGATTTTATATATCTTTAGTAATAAGCGGATATTTTTACTTTATAAATTAGATGGGGGTTTTTTAATGAAAAAATTAATGCTTGGTAACGAAGCGGTGGCCAGGGGAGCTTATGAGGCAGGTGTCAAGGTCGCGGCTGCTTATCCTGGGACGCCCAGTACCGAAATTACCGAGAACATCGCAAAATACGATGAAGTATATTCGGAATGGTCGCCCAATGAAAAGGTTGCCCTTGAGGTGGCTATAGGTTCATCAATAGCGGGGGGAAGAGCTATTTGTGCGATGAAGCATGTTGGTTTAAATGTTGCAGCCGATCCTTTGTTTACTGTGTCATATACCGGTGTAAATGCAGGACTTGTAATTATGGTTGCCGATGACCCTGGAATGCACAGTTCACAAAANGAACAGGATAGCAGGATGTATGCCAAATCTTCAAAGGTTCCGATGCTTGAGCCTTCGGATAGTCAGGAGTGTAAGGATTTTGTCAAGCAAGCCTTTGAAATCAGTGAAAAGTTTGATACACCTGTTATTGTTAGACTGTCAACAAGGATTTCTCATTCGCAGAGTATTGTAGAGTTAAACGATAGGGAAGATGTGAGTCTTAAAGAGTATAAAAAGTATCCGGGAAAGTATGTTATGATGCCTGCAATGGCACGAAAAAGACATGTTGTTGTAGAAAAGAGACTGGATGACTTAGGGAAATTTGCTAACACTACCGATTTGAACCGGATTGAGTGGGGAAGCAAGGATATAGGAGTGATAACCGGGGGCATAGCTTATCAGTATGCAAGAGAGGCTTTTGGTGATGTTTCTTATCTTAAGCTGGGAATGGTTTATCCCCTTCCTGATAAATTGATTGAGGATTTTTCAAAGCAGGTCAAAACTCTTTATGTGATTGAAGAGCTTGAACCTTTTATTGAAGATCATGTAAGAAAAATGGGAATAAAAGTAATCGGCAAGGATTTATTGCCGGTGATGGGGGAATACAGTGCAAACCTTATAAAAGAAAAGGTTTTGGGACAGAGAATTGAAGAAAAGAAAATATCGGACACAGGAATACCTGTAAGACCTCCTGTAATGTGTCCCGGATGCCCGCACCGGGGAACGTATTATGTTCTCAACAGGCTAAAGCTTACGGTAAGCGGTGATATAGGCTGTTATACTTTAGGTGCATTGCCTCCAACCCAGGCTATGGACACCTGTATTTGTATGGGTGCCAGTATTGGGGCTGCCCATGGCATGGAGAAGGCAAGGGGCAGGGAATTTGGCGGCAAGACCGTTGCAATTTTGGGAGACTCTACTTTTATACATTCGGGAATAACCGGACTTATTGATGTGGTTTACAATAAAGGTAATTCAACGGTTATTATCCTAGATAATTCCATTACCGGAATGACCGGACATCAGCACAATCCTGCAACAGGCTTTACAATAAAGGGAGAACCGACAAAACAGGTGGATCTTGAAAAGCTTTGTCATGCTGTTGGAGTTGACAGGGTGAGGATTGAAGATCCTTTTAACTTAAAGGAGTTTGAAAAGATCTTAAAGGAAGAGATTGAGGCGGATGAACCTTCTGTGATCATAGCACAAAGACCCTGTGCACTTTTGAAGAATGTGAAGCATGAAGGATCCCATAGAATTAACCAAGAGAAATGTAAAAAATGCAGGATGTGTTTGAAACTGGGCTGCCCTGCCATTGTTGACATGGGAGATCATATAGAAATTGATGAAGCTTTGTGCGTGGGCTGCGGATTATGTTCAAAGGTATGCAACTTTGATGCGATTGAAAAGGCTGGTGAAAAAAATGAATAAGCATAATGTATTAATAGTGGGAGTCGGCGGACAGGGCACATTGCTTGCAAGTAGGGTTCTTGGAAATGTTGCTCTTAGACAGAATTATGATGTTAAGGTTTCTGAAGTGCATGGTATGTCTCAACGGGGCGGAAGCGTTGTAACCTATGTAAAAATGGGGGAAAAGGTATATTCACCGATAATTGAAAAGGGAGAGGCCGATATAGTTATTGCCTTTGAGCAGCTAGAGGCACTAAGATGGGTTGAGTACTTGAAAGAAGACAGCAAGCTTTTAGTTAATGAGCAAAAAATCAGCCCTATGCCCGTTATTATCGGGAAAGAAAAGTATCCGGAAAGCATAATCGACGGGCTGAAGAAAGGCTTTAAAAACGTTATTTCTCTGGATGCGTTTAAGATCGCCAAGGATTGTGGAAATATAAAGGCTGTGAATACAGTTTTGCTTGGGCTTTTGGCAAAGTCTATAAATATAGATAAGGAAATATGGATTGAGGCATTGAAGGAAACCGTTCCCCAAAAGGCACTGGATGTAAACCTTAAGGCCTTTGAAGAAGGTTATAAAAGGGGATAAACTAAGATTTTAAAAAAATTTTAATATATGGGGGTAGATTTATGCAGTACTGGAATCCTACGTATGAATGTATGCACAGGGAAGAGATGGCAAGGGTGCAAACCGTAAGGCTCATTAATACTGTAAAAAGGATATATCACAATGTGCCGTTTTATAGGGAAAAAATGCAGAAGGCAGGTATTGAACCGGGGGATATAAATTCGCTGGAGGATCTCAAAAAACTTCCGTTTACTTATAAACAGGATTTAAGGGATACTTACCCCTATGGACTGTTTGCTGCACCTTTGAGTGAAATTGTCAGGATACATGCTTCATCCGGTACTACCGGAAAGCAAACGGTAGTGGGTTATACCAGAAAAGATATCGATACTTGGGCTGAAGTGGCTGCTAGAACATTGGTTTCGGCAGGTGCCGATAGGGATTCATTTATCCAGGTGGCTTACGGCTATGGTCTCTTTACCGGAGGTCTGGGAATTCACTACGGTGCAGAGAGGATAGGTGCATCGGTTATACCCATCTCCGGCGGCAATACAAAAAGACAGATTCAGATAATGAAGGACTTTGGAACAACTCTTTTGGCTTGTACTCCGTCATATGCTCTATATATGGCTGAGGAGATGGAGGAGTTGGGCATCAGTAAGGAAGAACTGGGTCTTAAAGCCGGTGTTTTTGGAGCTGAACCGTGGTCTGAAAATATGCGTAAAGAGATAGAAGAAAGATTGGGATTGCTTGCTATCGATATTTATGGATTAAGTGAAGTAATAGGTCCTGGGGTTGCCACTGAGTGTAGCTGCAAATGCGGGCTTCATATTCAGGAGGATCATTTTATTCCGGAAATTATTGATCCTGTGACCGAAGAAGTACTTCCTTTCGGTTCAAAGGGAGAGCTTGTGTTTACAACGGTGACCAAGGAAGGTTTGCCTCTTTTAAGGTATAGAACAAGGGATATTTCAACTCTAAGTTATGAAAAATGTGAATGTGGTAGAACTACTGTCAGAATGAGCAAGGTACTGGGAAGGTCTGATGATATGCTTATTATCAGAGGAGTCAATGTATTCCCGTCCCAGATTGAAAGTGTTCTTCTTGAGTTTGGAGAAGCAGCACCCCATTACCTTATGATTGTTGACAGGATAGAGAATCTGGATGTGCTGGAAATATGGGTAGAAGTGAATCAGGACATGTTCTCAGACCAGATTAAGAGAATTGAAGATATTGAAAAGAAAATAAGAAAAGCTATAGAGATTACTCTAGGAATAGGTGCTAAGGTTAAGCTTGTTGAGCCAAAGACCATAGAAAGAAGTGAAGGGAAGGCTAAGCGCGTGATAGATAAGCGTAAGATTTAATAAAACTAGGTAATAATATAGGTTATTCCATATAAAATGGGAGGGATAAAACATGCTGGTTAAACAGATTTCAGTTTTTTTAGAAAACAAATCCGGTAGGCTTGCTGAGGTCACTAAAGTTCTTGGGGACAACAATATTAACATTAGTGCTCTCTCCATAGCTGACACTACTGATTTCGGGATTTTGAGGATTATTGTAAACGATCCCGACAAGGCTGAAAAAGTTTTAAAGGAAAATGATTTTACTGTAAGCTCCACAGATGTAATTGCAATAGGAGTTCCCGACAAACCGGGTGGACTTGAAATGGCATTGAGGGTTTTGAATGAGGAGTCCATAGGTATAGAGTATATGTATGCTTTTGTAGGGAAAACAGAGGAAGAGGCATTGGTAATATTAAGGGTTGAAGCACTGGAAGAAGCTGCGGATAAACTTGTAAAGAGCGGTGTTAATGTATTGTCGTCAAATAAGGTTTATAAGCTGTAGTTAGGAAGGATGTTATGGAATTAAAAAAGGAGCCGTTGGCTTATAGGATGATGCCGAAGACATTGGAACAGTTTTTTGGGCAGGAAGAGATAGTGGGTGAAGGAAAGCTTTTAAACAGAATGATAAAAGCCGACAGAATTTCATCCATTATTCTTTTTGGACCTCCCGGAACCGGGAAGACATCTCTGGCAAGAATTATTGCAAACAGCACTAAAGCCAATTTTGAAAAGCTCAACGCTGTTACTTCCGGTATTGCCGATATTAAAAGAGTTGTCTCCGATACCCAAAATCCGATATTTAATCCTATGGGCAAAACCGTGTTATTTATTGACGAAATTCACAGGTTTAACAAGGCTCAACAGGATGCACTGCTTCCTTATGTGGAGGACGGCACAATAATTCTTGTGGGAGCCACCACTGAAAATCCTTACTTTGAAGTGAACAAGGCTTTGATTTCAAGGTCTTCGGTTTTTATGCTAAAGCCCCTTGGCAGTGATTCAATAAAAAAAATTATTAAAAATGCCCTCCAAGACAAGGAGCGGGGACTGGGAAATTTAGAGATAGAGATTCAGGACGAGGCTTTGGACTATCTGGCATACATATGCGACGGGGATGCCAGAATTGCTCTAAACTCTTTGGAGCTTGCTGTTTTGAGCTCGCCTATTGATAAGGACGGCAGACTTATTATTGATGTGGCATTAATTGAAGAGTGTGTGCAGAGAAAGGCTGCAAGGTACGATAAATCCGGAGACGGACATTATGACAACATAAGTGCGTTTATAAAATCCATGAGGGGAAGTAATCCCGATGCAGCAGTGTTTTATCTTGCGAGGGCATTAGATGCCGGGGAGGATCCTATGTTTTTGGCACGTAGAATAATGATATGTGCCTCGGAGGATGTGGGAATGGCTAACCCGGCTGCTTTGCAGGTGGCGGTTGCGGCGGCACAGGCTGTTCATATGGTGGGTATGCCCGAGGCTCGGATAATATTGTCCCAGGCTGCCGTTATGGTGGCCGTAAGTCCAAAGTCAAACTCATGCTATCTGGCAATAGGTAAAGCCTTGGATGATGTGAAAAACAAGCGTACCGGTGAAGTGCCGATGCATTTAAGAAATGCCGTTACATCGGGAATGAAGGACTTGGGTTATGGAAAGGGCTATAAATATGCCCATGATTATCCGGGCAACTATGTTGAGCAGGATTACCTTCCACAAGAGATGAAGGGGACCATTTATTATGAGCCCACGTCCAACGGTTATGAATCAAAGATAAGGGATTGGCTTTTAAAAAAGAGGAGTAAAAGCAAGGAGAGTTAAAGCCTTTTAAAAGGTATTAAATAAAAAGTGAAGGAAAATATGGGCTAGGTTTCCGAAATATTTTCCTTCACTCAGTAATCACCTGATAATATGAATTCAATAGTCTGAACCCATTATTTTGATTAAGAGGGTATTGTAAAATATTGGCGTATATGTGCCCCCATTAATCTATTTATCAGAAGAATCCTTACTGCCGCATATGCTTGCAGAAGGACATCCTTGGCAGTTGCAGCAGCTGTTTCCACTTTTTCTGTCTTTTATGATTTTAATAACAGCCAGGACAGCAAGACCGGCTAAAACTGTACTGATAATAATATTTGCCAGATTATCTGCGATAATGTTAATCATAGTTGGCACCTCCTAAAAGGATTTTTCCCGTTTTTTGCAAAGAGTCTTTTTTGTTATGTGGTCTGAACAATAAATAAACAAAGTAAAATACCAGTGCAACAGCAATAGCACAGAACACATTAAACCCATTGCCGGCAAAAAGCATGCCAAGTTGGTATATACAGAAGGAAACGGTGTATGCAAGGACTGTCTGGTAACCGATTGCAATGAAAGTCCATTTGGCACTTCCCATTTCTCTTCTTATGGCACCTATGGCGGCAAAGCAGGGTGCACATAACAGGTTAAAAACCAGAAAGGAGAACCCTGCAAGCTGAGTGAAAGAGGCACTGAGGTTTGCCTGGATTTCAACACCGCTTTCGGCAACTTCCTGATAGCCATAGAGGATTCCGAAGGTTCCCACAATATTCTCTTTTGCTGCAAGCCCGGTGAGGGTTGCAACCGTAGCTTTCCAATCTCCCCAACCGAGGGGCATGAATACAGGAGCCAATATATTTCCCAAAAAGGCAAGTATCGAATCCGATGCATCTACCATCTGCAATCGCCGGTTGAAGCTCGACAAAAACCAGATGATGCCGCTGGCAAGAAATATAATTGTTCCTGCTTTTTTGATGAAGGATCTGGTTCTGTCCCATATATGAATAACCATGTTCTTAAAGCCTGGAAGACGGTACGCAGGAAGCTCCATGACAAAGGGTGTGTCATCACTGGAGAAACTTCTGGTTTTCTTCAAAATTATACCGGAACAAATTACCGCTGCGATACCTATAAAGTAGGCTGCGGGAGCTACCCACACAGAACCGGGAAACAATGCTCCCGATATAAGTGCGATCACCGGCAGCTTTGCAGAGCAAGGAATAAAGGATGTAGTCATGATGGTCATTTTCCGGTTTTGCTCACTTTCAATAGTTCTTGATGCCATAATACCCGGTACGCTGCAACCTGTTCCGATAAGCATTGGAATAACAGACTTTCCTGAAAGACCGAACTTATGGAATACTTTGTCCATAATAAAAGCTACCCGGGTCATATATCCAAGATCCTCAAGGAGCGTAAGGAAGAAAAACAAAATAATCATCTGGGGTAAAAAACCCAGCACTGCACCCACACCGGCTATAATCCCATCAAGGATCAAAGAGGACAGCCATTGGGCAGAGTTCACCGAATTCAAAAAGCTTTCTACTGCTGGGGGAATTATGCTTTCGAATAAGGTATCGTTTACCCAATCGGTGGCCCATCCACCCACCGTTGATACTGAGATGTAGTATATAAGAAACATGATGGCGGCAAAAATCGGAAGACCTAAATAGCGGTGGGTGAGGATGCTGTCGATTTTATCGGAAACAGTTCTTGTAGAACTCTTTTTCTTTTGGTAGCAGCCTTTAATTATAGAATCGATGTATTTGTATCTTTCACCGGCAATAATGCTTTCACAGTCATCGTTGAACTTGTTTTCACATACGGCGGTAATATTTCTTATTTGCAATTTTGTATGTTCATCAAGGGATAGCTGATCTAAAACCTTTGCATCGCCCTCGAAGACTTTAATGCTGTACCAGCGTAAATATCCGATGTCAACCCTGTTTTTAATCAAGTCGGAGATCTTAGATAAAGCTTCTTCAACCAACCCGGAAAATTTGGATTTTGACTCGGTATTTACTTTTTCTTTTGCAAGGGCAATTGCTCTTTTGGCGACTTCATTAGAGCCAATACCCTTTAAGGCAGAGGTTTCAATTACTTCGCATCCCAACTCTTTAGAGAGTTTTTTCACGTTAATATCATCGCCGTTTTTTCGTATAATATCAATCATGTTAAGGGCTATTATTACCGGCATGCCAACCTCGACTAACTGAGTGGTCAAGTAAAGGTTGTGTTCGATATTGGTTCCGTCAACAATGTTTATAATAACAGCGGGTTTTTCATTAATTAGATAGTCCCCGGTAATCACTTCTTCCGGTGAATAGGGAGAAAGGGAATAGATACCCGGTAAATCTGTGATAATAACATCCTTATGACCTTTTAATTTTCCTTCCTTTTTTTCAACCGTTACGCCGGGCCAGTTTCCCACATACTGATTACTTCCCGTCAGGTCATTGAACATTGTGGTCTTACCGGAATTCGGGTTGCCAATAAGGGCAATTTTTATTGTCATGAGTTTTCCTCCTAACTATACCATAATAGTTACTGATGTGGGTTATGTCGTTTTTTTGTTAGTTGTTGTGCCATTCTCCTAACTATACCAATAAGGGTTTAGCAAACCTCAATCATTGCCGCATCTGCTTTTCTGATGCACAGCTCACAGCCTCTTACATTGATTTGAAGCGGGTCACCAAGTGGTGCTGCCTTGCGAACATAAATCTCGCAGTCCCTCGTAATACCCATATCCATAATGCGTCTTTTAATGGCACCGTCACCATGCAATCTGATAACTTTTACCGTCTCACCGAATTTTATATCCTTTAATCTTAACATTTGCGTACCTCCTTTTCGGTTAGTCAAGACTAACCCCCGTTTAAAAAAATTTATTCGATTTTATTGCTATTGTTTTTTAATCTATTATTAAAAAAACTTTAAGTAAAGGGTTAGTTGCAACTAACTCCGGTTCAAAAATAATTAGTTAGTTGCAACTAACTAATTTCAGTATAGCAACTTGGTATTAATTTGTCAATCAATCTGGTAAAAAAAATTAAGAGGCAATGCTCTTTTGATTTTGTTTATTTAATGCCCGTCTGTAAGGCCTTTCATTGAAAAACAGGTTGGTTTATGCTAACATATAAAAAGACACTTATTTACCGGTGGTGAAGTTATAGTGAAAATACAGGAGTCGGCGGAAAACTATCTTGAAACCATTTTAATACTGCAGCAGAGAAACGGGCAGGTTAGATCTATCGACATTGCAAATGAGATGAATTTTTCCAAACCCAGTATCAGTTATGCTATGAAACAGCTAAGGGAAAATGGATATATAGAAATGGATGATCAGGGTTATATAACATTGACTGATAGAGGTATGGAAATTGCCGAGTGTATTTATGAGCGGCACAAGCTTTTGACCGGTTATCTTATTGCCCTAGGGGTTGATGAGGAAACAGCGAAAGAAGATGCTTGCCGTATTGAACATGTAATCAGCCAGAAGAGTTTTGAAAAGATTAAAGCCCATGTGAAAAGTATGATGAAGGATAAAAAGGGCAAATAAAATTGCACTGATAGTATAAAGGCCTCAAGCTTGATTGATGGGTAAGCTTGAGGCTTATTAGTGGGATTTCACGGAGTGGAACGACCAAAAAGCTCATGGGTTTGTGCCCATAAGCTTTTGTCAGGTATAACCTTTAATATTTGTTTAAATAATTATCGCTTCGTTACGATATTTTCATCGTAAGGCGGATAAATAATTCCCTTGTCGGTAACAATGGCTGCAATATATCTATTTGGTGTAACGTCGAAGGCAGGATTTCTTACATTTACACCTTCAGGGGCAATCCTTATACCTTTAA
>JGI24710J26742_10000597_pt1 | contig 33476 bp, 28 predicted proteins | sample BioPla2DNA2_FD_26742 | JGI IMG/M metagenome (IMG submission 26742)
CTGAAGGTGATAAAGCAGACCAGGAACTCATTGAACTAGTTGGCGGACAACTACCCTCACGTGGCGATACTAAACCTCAATACTGGGGATTGGGACAAACCNTGTGGATGGTGCAAGGCCAGCCNATCATCAGTGATGAACTCAATGATGAAACAGTTTCCCTTTTACAGACCATGGTGCAGGCAACTATTGGATCAGAAAAAGAAAAAGAAGTCCTAAAAAATATTAGATCCCGATTTTTAGAAATATTCACCGAAAAAAAGAAGACNATAAGAAAAGGAAGCCCCCTTTCCCAAGTANAGGACGAAATCTCCACCCTTAAAAGTGAATTATCNGAATCTAAAAGAATTCAAACCAAAAAAGACGAGTTAATCCGAAAAATTGAGGATAGTGAGTTTTTACTCCAAAGAAACCAAAATAATCTTAAGACTAGTCAAGAAGAAAGGGACAAAATCAGCCTTGAAGTGGAACAAGCACGTCAACACCAAAAAGATAGAGAACAACTAGAACGCGAGATTGAAGGCATCACCTCTAAATATGAAGCTCTAAATCTCAAAATAGCAGAAATCAATCACAGTGAAGAGAAAATCAACGGGATAAAATCTGAAAACGAACAAATACAACAACAATTAGGCCCATTAGAAACCCAGTTAAGCCAATTGAACGAAGAAATAGAGAGAAAAATCTCAGATCTTGATGTTCTAAATAAAACCATCCAACACACCACTGCAGAGAAGAGTATTGTGGGAATAGCCCACACCAATGTAATGGATGAACAAGCCTTAGAATCCAAAAAAGAACGATTTAAAGAGATAGAAGAACTCTACCAAGCCTTGGACACTGCCCAAAACCAATTCAATCAGATCATAGCCCCTACCTCCAATCAGATGAAAGAGATTGAAAAACTTAATCAGCAGATTCATGATACACAAACTCGCCTCCAAGCCATGGGACTAACAGTAAAAGTTCAACCAATAACAGTTTTATCTGGTGAAATATCCCTAGATAGTGAAGTTACTCCTTTTAATTTAAATGAAGATGAGAATATTTCCTGGACAGCCAACCAATCATTGAAAATCAGAGTAGATGACNTGGGTGAGTTTGAAGTTAAAAGTGGTAGTCATGACGTGCAAGTCACCAAAGAAGAGTTAGAGAATATGCTGAGTGACTACCAAGATCTGGTTGCCCCTTATGGTACTGAGAAATTAGATGACTTAAATNGACTATTAATTTCCAGAGAAAGTAGAAAAAACGATTTGGAAAGAATCAAAACTGAACTTGATAAAAAATCAGATAAAACCTTAGATGAGCTTCAAAAAGAAATTTTTGAATTTGAAAATAAGATTAAATTAAAATGGACTAAAATCCCCGATGATTCGCACTATAAAGATTGTGATGATAAGGACAAATCCTTATTCAGGGATGAGCTTTCAAGAAAAATCGTCCAACTTGAAGATGAAATCAACCAGCAAACCCATGATCGGAACAATTTAGACGATGAATTAGAAGCTGATAGAGGAAACGCAAAAGAGTTAGATCAACGAATCAACCAGTTGAAAACTGATTTTCATGGAAAAACACAGATTATTGAAGAAATTCAACGGAGAATCAAACGTTTAGAAGATGATGGTCTCAGTAGGCAGGAAAGGGAAGATGAACTTAACCAGTTATCTTTTAGTTTAGATCAAAAAAATAGGGCCTTGAAGGTTTATCAAGACGAAATTGAGGATAAAGAAAACCGTCCGTTAGGATTATTTGATGGACTTAACACTAAAGTTCAACGATTAGAAGATGAGATTAAAAGTCAGGAAATTAACTTAGCAAGAAGTGAAAGTGAACTTCAACTCATTATAGGACAGTCTGCTGATACTAGTGTGATTGAAGAAAAACTGGAACAACTCCAAATCCAGGAAAAAGAGTTGCAAACTGAAGCTGATAGCATTAAACTCTTATATGAATTAACTAATTTTTACCGAGAAAACACCATTGGAGNACTATCTGACCCTATACGTAAACGGGTCACAGATGATTTAGAGAAACTATTAGGACCTAAATATTCACTCAATTTTGATAAAACCATGAAACCAGACACAATACTGGCCAATGGTGAGGAAGCCCCTGTGGATCTTTTATCCTTCGGTACCCAGGAACAAATTTGGTGCCTCTTCAGATTAGCCTTGGGCAGTATCCTAAGCCGTGATGAGAAACAACTGGTAGTCCTAGATGACCCTTTAGTTAACACAGATCCAGTCAGGATGCACCATGCTTTGGAAATACTGCAAGAAAGTGCTAAAGAAATGCAGATAATCGTGGTAACTTGCGATGTGGACAAATATAACATGTTGTCTGGTGCAAATTTTATTTCAATGGACGATTCAATGTGATATTAATCTATAATGTGTTATTGGAGGATTTAAATGAATGAAAATTTGGAAAATGTTGAAACTGTGAATTGTAGTAGTTGTAAGGCTGAAATTCCCACTGGCATGAAATTATAGAAATGCATGGTAAAGGTAGTTTAGAAGAAATAGAAATAACTTGCCAGAAGTGTGGGAAAAAATTGGGTGGTAATGAAACTTTCTGTGGAGTNTGCGGATCAAAGGTGTGGAAACGCTAGTAAATTATCTAGTCATTTTCCCTTTCCTTCTAATAGTCNTNCAGCTTTCTGTCTAATTAAAGCCACTGGAATAGGAGATATTTATCGTGATTGATTGGAAAGAATTTCAGGGTATAGTGATTGATAAGTTAGGTCGAAAAATATCCAAAGACGACAACCCTGATCAAAATAAGGCAATCAGTGCACCTATCAGTCAATCCCAATTTCTGGTGGCAGGGCCAGGTTCCGGGAAAACCACAGTCATGGTTTTGAAGGTACTAAAATTCATCTACGTGGATGATGTTCACCCTTCATCTATCTTAGCTACAACCTTCACCAGAAAGGCAGCAGCCGAGTTAAGATCTAGAATCCTTTCATGGGGAGATGAAATAAGACAAGCACTCCTAAAGGACCAAAAATATCAGGACATACATCCCCATCTAAGACTCCTAGATTTCAATCAAATCATAACCGGCACCCTGGACAGCATATCCCATGACATTCTAAAGATCCATCGTGCTCCTGGTGCAGCACCACCAGTAGTCATCCAGGACTTCGTAACCAGCGCCCTCATGCTAAAAGTAGGATTATTCAAGGATGAAAAACATCATAACCAAGACCTCAAAGATTACCTCATAAAGCTCAGGGGAGGTGCATTTGGCTTTAACANCAACCAAATGTGCAAACAATTACTGGAATTAAAAGAAAGAGTATACTANGACCAGGTAGACTGGGAAAAACTCAAGAAACTAAAACAAAATGATCATCCTGGCTTTGAAGTAGCCCACCAAGCCATCAATGACTACTTGGATGAACTGAAAAATAGAAACCTCTTTGACTATGCCATGTTAGAAGCAGAATTCCTGGACCAGTTAAAAGATAATAAACTGGACGACTTTCTTAACAGCCTAAAACTCATACTAGTAGATGAATACCAGGATTCAAACCTCCTCCAAGAACAGATCTACTTCCAACTAGCAGAAGCAGCAATTAAAAATGGTGGAAGCTTGACTGTGGTAGGAGACGATGACCAGTCACTCTACCGCTTCCGAGGAGCAACTGTAGACCTCTTCACCAACTTCCTGGAACGATTCGAAAAACAAGTTCAATTAAAAGATTACAAACCTGACTTAATTCATTTATCTGGAAACTACCGCTCCACCCATAACATAGTCGGATTCTGCAACCAGTACTCACAACTAGACACCGAATTCCAACTAGCCAGGGTAAAAGACAAACCAGCTATCCAACCAAAAAGGACCCACCCACTCACTGAATTCCCGATTTTAGGAATGTTCAGGGATGACGTTGAAACTTTAGCCAAGGACTTATCAGAATTCATCCATCAGGTGGTATTGGGAGATGGATACAAAATACACGGTGACATCATAAAAATAAACCCAGATGAAGGGTCACCAACTGATCTATCCATACTTCTAAGCTCACCAAATGAACGCGCTTCTAAAAAAAGGCTCCCCTACCATTTACGAAAAAAACTCAAAATACCAGTCTTCAACCCACGTGGCCAGAGTCTAGAAAGAACCAATGAAACAAAGATCCTATGTGGTCTGATCTTAGAATGCATCGACCCGGAATGTGAAATCCAAAACACCATTGAAAAACTTCCCTATGAAGCACGTTCAAACTTCAAATCCTGGAGAAAAACAGCAAGAAAATATGTAGAATCCAACCCCGAACCATCCTCTCCATTATCTTTAAAATCATTCGTGGAATCATGGCGAAATAGAAAACCATTAGCAAGGCGAACCTGGAAAAAAGTGGTTCCCCTCCTGGATCTGACCTATAAACTGGTAACCTGGATACCCACTATGCAGAACGATGTAGAGGGCTTAGTATACTTAGAGGCCATCTCCCGTACCATAGCAGAAACCGCTCTATTCAGTTACTATGGTGGNGAGCTTGTTTTTGATGAAGAAGACCCTGAACAAGAATTTGATTCCATNAAAGATGCAATATGGAATATTTTCGTACCCTTAGCCACTGGTGCCATAAAGGTAGATGAAGGACTCCTAGACACACTACCTGATAACCGCATAAACATCATGTCCATTCACCAGTCCAAGGGACTGGAATTCCCGCTGGTGATTGTTGATGTAGGTTCAGATTTCAGAACAAANCACCATACTCAAGCATTTAAAAGATTCCCAGAGGGAGGGGGTAACTCTTGTGCCTTGGAGGATGAAATTAGGATTTGCTCACCACTGGGACCTCCCACTAGACCTGCACGCCACCGAGCATTTGATGATTTAACCAGACACTACTTCGTGGCATACAGCCGTGCTCAGGATGTTCTCTTATTAGTAGGGCTTAACACTTATCCAGGGATACCTAATGTGGCCACTGGATGGACTAGAAATGGTAACTGGCCATGGGAAGGATTAGATAATATAACATTTATTTAAAAAAAAATTTTGGATAAATATCATAATTCGTTAATGGTAGTTGATTCATATGACGCTGTCAGTCAGAAACAAACCATACATAATCCCCGAGTACAGTCTTACTGGTGACCTTTTAGCCTATCTAACCTGCGGATTACAGTACCGTTACCAGAACAAGGCAACTTTACCTCCTTCCATGCCCATCCAGTTATGGTTCGGTGAATTTATCCATGGAGTTATGGAAGAAGCTTATCTTAAATGGAANGATGAAGGCTGGAAAGATTTCCCTTGGGACTGGAAAACCCAGATTCGTGAGATAGAATTGGAAATCCATAACCGCATGCAATCCAGAGGATTACAACCACCTGCTAACTTATTCTGTCCATTCGAAGGTGAAAGTGAACATCCCGGCCTCTGCCCAAACAACCAGCATCCCCATAAACTGGTGGCCAGTATCAGGGCCGAAGCCTCAATTAACACGTGGGGACCTCATTTATTCCCTTTAGTTGACGATAATGAGGTGCGGCTTAAAGGATTGCGTGACATGCCTCACTATCAGAAAGGAATTAGCAGATCCAATTATTATGGTGTTACTGGTGTTATCGATGTACTCAGCTCCATTAAACTTGAAGAAGCTACAGATAAGAATTTGATCATTAAATATTTACATCGTGACCCAACATTTCAGGAGAAGCTTGATAATTTAGAATCAGATCGTTATGAGGTTATTGTGGATTATAAAGGTATGAAACGCCCTGCCATTGGCTCCCCCTCTTGGAACTATCATCACTGGCAAGTTCAAACTTATGGCTGGTTAAGATCATTGCAAACAGATTCCCAGCCAGTGCTTATTGGAATCCTTTTCTACTTGAACGAATTATCATTATTTAAGGAAGACTTGAAAGAGCTCAAAAGAGATGTTAAAGAACATAATACGGATATAATGCCTGATGGTGGTGACAGAGAAGTGATTTTGAAATGGAATCCTTCAAAAAAGGTTCCTTCACTTTCAGAACCCTTCAGGCATTTACGTTCAGTGCGCATTATCCCCATTGATGAAGTATCCCAGAAAAAATCACTGGGAGAATTCGATAATGTAGTGGCGGATATTGAACAGAGCATCCTAAATGAGGTTGATGGTCAGGTAATACAGACCTCTTGGAAGACCAATCCGGATAAGAGAACTTGTGATGCTTGTGATTATAAGACTTTCTGCAGAAGTTCTGTAAGTAAAAAGAAGTTAACTGTTCCCTAACTTAATTAAAAAAAATCTTATATCAGGATTATCTGTTATATTAATACAAAATACTATTTTTGGGTATAAAACCAGTTTATAATTTATATAGTAAACTCTAATAATTTTAAATCTAGAAAAACATTTGTTGATTAACTATAAAACTTTGAAAACTTAAAGGAAGGCCAATAATGAGAAAATATTATTTGGACAATCTTCGTTGGTTGATAATTTTGATTTTATTCCCCTACCATGTATTGTTGGTGTACACTCCAATTTCATCCTATTATATTAACGCAGCTAGCAATGTCATTGCCAGTGTTTTTATCTTAAGTTTTGCTNCATGGTTCATGCAATTATTNTTTGTAATAGCCGGAATAGCCACCTACTATTCCTTAAAAAGAAGGGATGCCACAGAATATCTCAAAGAAAGAGTNTCAAAACTCTTCATTCCAATGGTAGCCGGTATGATCCTAGTCATACCCTTTAGCACATATTATGCTTTTCTCCTCAATGATTATACTGGAATCTACCTAAACCTCAATGGTTATACAGGAAGCTTCCTAAACCTATGGGTGGAACTTTTCACAAATCCCTTGCACTATTTCCAACAAGGCATTCTTATCGGCCCCTTATGGTTCTTATTATACTTATTTATAGTGTCACTAGTTGCACTGCCTATTATAATGAAATATAAAAAGGCGGACTGGAAAATTCCAACTGAAAAAATTACCATACCTAAGTTAATATCATTAATCATACCTTTGACAATTGCCAGCTTTTTTTTAAACATTTTCCCTGAAAAAAGCATTGCACAGATCTTTTTACTATTTATTTTCGGATATTTCTTACTATCAAGTGAATCTGTACAGGAAAAATTAGAAAAAAGAAGATGGCCACTGTTCATATCTTTCCTTCTAATCAACATGTTATATGTTACCATGGCTTTAAGTTTCTTAAATACAGCAGCTGATGGATCTGTAACCATCCCCTCAACCCTAGACATCATAGTTTCCTTATTAATAACAAAATTAATGATTAACTCCATTATATGGTTAGGAGTTCTTGGTGTAATCGGAATGGGCAAACATTACTTGGAGTTTAATAACTCNAAAACATTGTATCTATCAACAGTATCCTTCCCAATTTATATCTTCCATATTGTATGGGTTAACTTCTTCATCTATTACACTATAAAATTAATACCAGATTTAATGCTGGTGCAAATAATTCTCAGCCTCATGCTTAGTTTCATATTGACCATTGTAACGATTGAAGTAGTGAAAAGAATCCCCATAATTCGATCCCTATTTGGGATCAAAGCCTGAAACATTCAATTTACATCCCAGAGAGGGTAAGCAGATTAAATCTGTCTGATCTTCCCTTCAATAGCAGCCTTCATAATCAGTCCAGTGAAGGGAACATTATGGGATCTGCCATTTGTGGAGAAGGTTAGTGTGTGACGATCAATACCCGTGAAATACTCTGTTTTTTGTTTATTCTCACGTTGACTGGCTATGCCATCCTTATAAGCGGTGATGGATATTATCTTCCGGAGATCTATGTTAGTGGTTCTCTTGGATCCAATGAATATCAATCTTTTATTGGTTAAAACCAGGGTACCCCTGTCGATATCCCGGAGCTCATCACGAGACTCACTCCGGGCTGCCACACTACCCATACGGAAGGACACGCCCTTAGCCACCCGTATAGTAGGCCCAGCATATCCACCCCTGGTATGCCTAACTGCACGTGCTTCCCTAAGAGTGATCCCACTTAAGGCAACACAAGCTTCTTCATTCTTTTTTAGAATAATAGGAGGGTTAGGTATGGGTGTTAAGTTTGTTTCTCCCTTGTTCAAGGCATTAACGAAAAAAGTCATATCATTCTGCGCAGCTTTCTGTTCAATTAAGGCTTTTTCCTCATCAGATATTCCACCATGGGCTATTCGGGTCCACTCAGTTTCAGTTAATGTTTTCCTACCATATCTTTTCCAAAAATCGGAGCTAATGTCATAAATGGTCTTAAACAAGTATTTGTTCCCTGTTTTTTCAAAAATTGCTCCGCAGTAGTCACATTCCAGGAGGTTCTTGGTGGAGAGGAATCCTTTAAATGTTTTAGGTGTGAGTGGTTTGTGGTTGCATGCTGGGCAAAGCTCCCGCCATGACTCAGATCCAGTGGGTGGAATGTATTCTACTTTTTTAGTTTCAACCGGAGCTCCCTCATCTATCTCATCATCCTCAGATTCCTCATCGGAAGGTTCATACTCATCATCATCTTCTGCTTCATGTATCTCTACAAGTGGTTTTTGAAGATCTTCAGTTGCCTCTGAAGGTTCATGAGGTTCTTCTTTTTCTATTAAACTTATCCCACACTCGTTACAGAACTTGGCATTATGTGGATTAAGGGTACCACATGAAGGGCAAGGTTCAGCCTCTTTTTCTAACTCCATACCACACTCCATGCAAAAACGTGCTTCTTCTGGGTTTTCTGCACCACAATTCTTACAAATCAAATCCCTCATAACTTCCCCTCGTTATCTATTGATTTAGTCCACATCCTTTGAAATCATTTCTAACTAGGGAGCAATGCCCCATAAAAGATATTTTTCACAAATTCACCATTGGTTACATGACCATCATATTGAAAACGTTCCCACCTTTCATCATCGGTCCGCTTTTTATCAAATAAACTTATATTCTACGATTTAACATCTTGACCTATTCAACTGACAGGTTCATTGTTAGCTGACAGGCCCACCCATTTCCCTATTAGGCCGGAAGATTTCCCAATAGTAGTCATCTACTGTTGAGTGCCCTTGTAAGGATGTGACAGTTCTCCAGCTACTTTTTCCGCTGCTTTTTGGTTCAGCAGTTATTTCAACAGATTGACTGCTGTATTTTTTCAATGTAACGGTTTGTTTGACGGTTTTACTACCAGCAACATAAGTACCATACATTACATAATTTTCTTCACCAATCTTATAGGTCTCCCATTGGTAAGTGAAAGGACCATCCTGATATTTAGCATTACTACCACTCATACTACCCGAGTCTATTAAAATCGGTCCGGAAGTGTGATCATGACTGGGGGTGGTAGTTGCTGGAGTAATATCATTACTTGCTGTTATATTAGTGGTATTGTTGGTGGTTGGTGCTTTATTAGTTAACAACATGCCGACGGATATTCCAATACCTAAAACCAATAAAATCACAATGACTATAAGTAGCTTATTAGAGTTGCTCATGGTTTTAGGGAATTTTGTTAAAATGTGATTTAAATCAGCCCCACACATCTTGCAAAATTTTGCACCAGCATTGTTTTTATGTCCGCATTTTTCACAATACATCTTGACACCATTACCAACTAAACAAGATGCTGTTTTTAGTAGTAATCATATACGGTGACTGTCCAGCTTTCCAAGTCCTTTGATGTCACATACACCCAGTAGGTTCCTGGTGGCCCAGTTACTTTGACTGTTTTTTCCTTACTGCTCAGGGCATCGGTGGGTCCCCAGTTTACCTCCCCAGAACCGAGTATATGGCTGGTGTCACTAACATCTATATTCATATAATTAGTGTTGTAATTCAACGTTGGAGTAGCAGACATTACCACCTTAAATTGTTGTCCTTTAATTAGAAATGAACGGTAATCATCACTGATGCCTGAAAAACTGGTGACTTTATGCCAATCTGCCTTATATGTAATTTTTTCCCCGGATTCACTCACTGATGAGGGGGTGTTCATTGTTGTTGGATTATTATTATTGGACTGCAATAACAGTCCAGCAGTAACACCTAACACCCCTACCAGGACTACCACTGCTAGAATCAATATTTTATTGGTTTGACTCATCCCAGTATTTGGTGGGCTTGGCCTTTGTCTGCCGAAGTTGGGATTCCTTCCCAGTCTAGCTCCACAGTTATCACAGAAAGTTGCATCCATATCATTTTCATGTCCACAATTCTGGCATATCAATAAATCATCCCCCTTATAAATCTTTTAAACCTTTTTTGAGAAACACTCCAAAGGAACCACCCACAGCACCGGAAATAAAAACCAGTACCATGGTGATAATCCATTTAGTTATATTGATTGCTAATTCCAATGAATCAAAAACTGATGAAGAACTGGTTGTAGTAGTTAATGAAGATGAAGACATAGTTGAATAATATGGTTGGAGGGATTGGGAGATTGTTGCTGCTATTCCTATGGTTATGAATAATATTGCACCAACCACCAATCCTAAGATCACCATGGCTATTAAGCTCAGGAATATTCCATTTCTGGCCCCTTCTTTAGCATCATCACATCCCACTATCCCTGTGCTGATTCCACCAAAAAAGGTCATGAACATGAGAACAACTGCCACATAAATCATGAGGTCTAAGGTTGTTGTTGCTATAATGTACCCGAAGATTAAGCTACTTATTATCAGAACAATACATGAGACACCCAATCCCATGAACACAGCAAACAAGTTCAGATCTCTGTTAAAACGGTTGATGAAATTTAGATTTAATTTTTTACCACATTTTTTACAAAACTGTGCTTGGAGATTATTGTCAAAATTACAATGTGGGCATGTTTTTATAGGCTCATCACCCTCCAACAATGAATTTTTTGTTTCTTTCACCTGATTTGGATTAGGAGTATAGATATATTTCCCTCCACAATTACATTTATCAGAAAAATCATCAGGTGATTCATTATTTTTTAGTTTGTATANGTTCCCACATTCTTCACATTGCTGATAACCCATATTTATTACTCCCTTACACATAATTGAAAGCAAACAATATTACAATATGATAACAATAATATTATGCCCTTCACATCTATTTAAATCTTGATGTGATGATCTACACTAAAATAAATGAATTATTGGATAAATAAAAAAAAGGAAAAGGATATCCCTAGATCCGGAATCCTCGGCGGGTCTGGTAACTGGACATTTTTTCATTCTGGGAATCCATTGTTCGGAAGAATGCAGCGTGTATCACCTTTTCCTTATGGGTGAGTGCTGAACCTACAAGGTTAGGCCCTTCCAAGCGATGGTCACACCCAAATCCTATAGATTTATGTTTTTCTTCCATGGATAACCGGGCATCATCCAAAAATTTCTTGGCTTGATCCAATCCATTGAACTGGTCTTCCTCATCGGCTTTATCATTTTTTTCTTCTTGAAGAATGGCTTCTAGAGAATAACTTTTTAACAGTTTAGGGTGGAGAACAGAGTAGGCTATACTACTGGATAAAACATCTAATCCCATAACTTCACCGTTAACCATTACCAGTATGCCCTTTTGACCATCAGATAAGGGGAAGGCATGATGATAATCTTGCAAACTTTCATCACGGGATTCATAAACATCCCTCATAGCCCGGGTATTTGACATAACACGGGCCTCCCTACTCACATCATCAATTGCATTCCAAACCATCCTTTGATCTGAACGATATTTTCCCTCAGTCTTCAAAGATTTGTTCACTGAAGCAGATTTATATCTTCGCACCCGGTAAGAGGCTACATTACCTGAATCACTGAATTTTAATGATGTATAACTCCAGCGCCCCTGTTCAGTGCAACTTACTGGAATTACAGTCTCAGAATTTTGTTTAAGTAGTATGGTTGTGTTTAAAACCCGATTCTGTTTGGCACCAGCCAGTTCTTCACCATCTAATAACAAAACAGGAACATTTGCCTTGTTAATTACTTTTAACTCTGGAACTGAGCCCATTTCATCAATTTCAGTTATTTTGATTAGATCTGCATCTAATGCCTCTTTTAAGGTGATGTAGTCTGAGTCATCTCCTTTGGTGTAGAGTGGGAAAACAGACATTCCCTTATGTTCCTGTATGTCACCCAAATCCATTTCATAAATATAGTTTGCTAAAACTTCATCCATTAAACCACTACTCCCTTACTTTTTTTCAAGCGACAACACATAATATTGACTTCATCCCATATAAATGTTAATGTTTAACATGTACATACTGGTAAAAATATATACATAATTATAGTAAACACTCTAAGTAAATAATAAATAATGTCATTAATTAATGAAAATAACTTGTAAACATCCAAACACTAATATATAGGTTAAAGGAGAATTAATTATGGAAAACAATTAAAAACTTTTAAAAAATTCATTGTGGTATGTATGAAAAACACATTAATATCAACTATTTATTCTTTAGAACCAGTAATGACTTGCATTACCCAATTTTCCCCTAATAAGGTCATCTTAATTAGGGAAGAAGATGCTCCTGATAAAATAAAAGAAGCTGAAAGAATGCTTCGCGAAACAGTAGGCAAAGTCCTGGAAATAGAATCTAAACCAACCAGCATCTACAATGTAGTCATGGTGGCCCGGGACATAGCCCTAATCATTGAAGAAGAATCAGCCCACGGCCGAAAAATATTTGTTAATATCAGTGGAGGCCGAAAACCACAAGCACTAGGCGCATTATTCGGATGTTACGCACGTCAAGACATGGTGGAAAAAATTGTCTACATCACTGAAGAAGACAAAAACATCATTGATTTGCCCATCCTCAACTTTGGAATTTCCAAAACCAAGAGAAGTATTTTAGAGGAAATACAATCTGGTGAAAACAACGTCCAAAACTTATCCACCAAAATCGGGATAAGCAGAGGAATGACCTATAACCACATCCGGGAACTGCGTGAAATGGGCCTTGTAGATCCAGATTACCTTAAAATAACCAGTGCCGGAGAACTTGCCATAATTTAACAAAAACTGTATTGTTTCCATAAAATGAAAATATTGATATAGTCCTATCCCCTATCACTAAATAATTAAATTACGCATTTAATCATTATAAAAAAACGGAGTTGATTGATATGTGGATGTATATCTTGATAGGAATTATACTATTAATAGTAATATTGATTGTATGGCTTTATAACAGTTTAGTGGGTTTAAGAAACCGGGTAAAAAACGCTTGGTCCCAAATTGATGTTCAACTAAAAAGAAGAACAGATTTAATACCCAACTTAGTGGAAACAGTTAAAGGCTACGCTAAACATGAAAAAGGCGTTTTTGAAGAAGTAACCAAAGCACGGTCTAATCTTATGAATGCCCAATCTGTTAAAGAAAGCCAAGAAGCTAACAATATGCTAACTGGTGCACTAAAATCCCTATTTGCTGTTGCAGAGAATTATCCTGATTTGAAGGCAAACCAGAACTTCCTGGAATTACAAGACCAGCTTGCACAAACCGAGGATAAAATTGCCTATTCCCGACAGTTCTACAACGATACAGTTTTAATGTACAACAACAAATGTCAGATGTTCCCCAGTAACATCATCGCCAGTATGTTCCACTTTGAAGAATCTGAGTTCTTTGAAATTGAAGAATCTGCAAGAGCAACACCAAAAGTAGAATTTTAGGAGACGAAGAACATGAACAAAATGAAAATTTCTTCGTTATTTTTCATTTTGATTTTTATCCTATCNGTAATGCCAATGGCTAGCTTTGCAGATGATGATGGTCGTAGTTACACCATACCCAAGGCCACATTCGATCTTTACGTCCAGGAAGATGGAAATTTAAAAGTTAAAGAAACATTGCATTACTCCTTTTCTGGTACTTACCGAGGTGTTTATCGTACCATTAATATTAAAGAAGGGGAAAAAATTAGAAATCTCAATGTTTCTACCAAAGGAGCTTACTCAAATTATCAAGTCACACCATATGATGGTCAAACCAAGATAACAGTATATCTTTATTCTAATGAGCGAAAAACCATTCCCATAACCAACAGGGATGTGGTTGTTACCTATGAATACGATTTTATCAATGTAACCAGAATTTACACCGATATTGCAGCACTGCACTATAAAGTGTGGGGTGAAGAATGGGATGTAGGTGTGGGAGAGTTAACCACCAAGATACATTTACCTTCAAAAAAAGGTGTTAAGTACTGGTTNAACCCTCCATACTATGTTATAAACGAGAAATGGGAGGATTCAGTCCTTAAAATCACATCAGACAGTATTTCTCCTGGTGACTTTTTCGAAGTACGGCTGGCCATACCTAAAGAACAGTTCAAAAATCCAGTTTATGCAATGTCAATAGATGAAGAAGGACTTCCTCAAATGGAAAAAATACAAGAAGATTACCTAAACGAAATCTACTTCTATAGCATTCTCTACTATATTTTGTCGATTTTGATGATTTTAGGCATTATAATACCCTTTTTGATCTACTTCAAACATGGTAGGGAACCAAAAACCACCTTCCAAGGAATCTATCAACGTGAATTACCCACGAATGACCCGCCAGCAGTGGTTAATGCCATATCAGGCAAAACATCAAAAGTTGGAACGCCCACTATGGACGGTTTCCAAGCCACCATCATGGATCTTATTAACCGCGGATATTTAGAGGTTAGAGTTGATGATCAGGGCAAGAAAAAGCAAGTTTTCCTGAAAATTAACCAAGACAAGGTCAAGGACTCCACTGAACTTCAGTCCTATGAAATGGATGTTATTAAATTCTTAAGAACAATGGCTGTTAATCATCTAATTAACTTGAACCAGATGAAAAAGGATCTCAAGAAAAGAGAAAATGCTGAGAACTTTAAGGATTTCTATGATATGTGGGAAGGTCATTTGGATACTATGTACTTAAAGGAGAAAACTACTCAATTCTTCATCAAAAAAGGAGCCGATCTAATGCGTTTATTTGGTATAGGTGCGTTAGTCGTTGCCGGAATAGTATTCTACTTTAATTTCATGGCCCCACCAGCAAACCCCATACCAGCATCTTTTTATACCATAATTGCATCTATTATATTGGGAATCGCCGGTATTATATCCCTTGCCCTCCCTCAAAAAGTGGGAGGTCGCTGGACACAGGAAGGTGTTGATTTTGATGCTCAATGGAATGGTTTCAAAAGATACATCCAAGATTTTTCCCAAATGAAAGAGTACCCACCAGAGTCAGTGGTGGTCTGGAACCACTACTTAGTATACGCCACTGCTTTAGGTGTTGCAGATAAGGTTAAGAAGGTTATGGAACTCTCATTATCCAAAGACCAATTGGAAACCAGTAATTTATACCTATTCCATTACTATGGCGGATATGTTGTACTTTCCTCTGGCTTAAGTACAGGTATGTCCACTGCCACCAGTGATAGTGGTGGATCAGGAGGAGTAGGTGGTGTTGGAGGAGGATCCGGTGGTGGTGGAGGTGGTGCGTTCTAAAACGTGCCATTAACTCCATTTTTTTAAAAAACTAAAGGGACAAAATAATATGTGTGAAAAATGTGACTACTGTGGAAAACCCGGAAGGGACAGATGCATAGTATGCAACAGATGTTACTGCTTGAACCATATGGGCGTAGATGGATATTGTATTGATTGTTTTTTTGGGACAGGAATGTTTGATTATTAACCAAAAAAAACATTAATAATTACCTACAAGTCCATCTTGCCTAAAATTTTCCTATTTTTACTAACAACCATTGACGGCTCCATATTACTTTTTAAAAAAACATTCTAGAATTTGATTTTTAGTATAGTGTCTTGTAAATAATTATATATTCTTCCACACCAATCATATTCATTGAAAAGTAGGGTTATAAGCTTAAAAATATAATTTATAATGAAGATGTAAACTTATTATGAACCTAAAAAAATACTTAATTATGATTAATATCTATACCGTATGGAAAGAGTAGGTGGATAAAAAAATGATCTCTGTGTATATCATCCTTGGAATATTAATATTAATAGCCCTTTACTTTGTTTATGGTTACAATCGACTTATAAATATGCGAAACATGGTGGACACATCTTATTCAAACATTGACACCTTACTGCAAAAGCGTTTTGACCTGGTCCCCAACCTGGTGAGTACAGTAAAGGGTTACATGAAGCATGAGCGTGAACTATTAGAAGAGATCACCCGGGCCAGAAGCGACTGGATGAATGCCTCCACTATTAAAGAAAATGCCGGAGCAGATGATATGGCTTCAAAAGCCTTGAAATCCATATTTGCCGTGGCAGAAAACTATCCTGACCTAAAAGCTAATGAAAACTTCCTATTGCTTCAGGAAGAACTGGTGGGAATAGAAAATAAGATAGCCTACGCCAGACAACGCTATAACAGGACAGTTCTGGATTTGAATAACGCCGTCCAACAGTTTCCCTCAAACATCATCGCCCAGATCTTCAGATTCCAAAACAGGGAATTTTTCGAAGTTGAATCTGAAAGAATACGGGATGTTCCCCAAATGAATTTTAATGGTGAAAACTGATGGATCCCATATATAAGAGCATAGCATCCAATAAAAGATGGACCTATTTTTTCTTTTTACTCTACGCAGTTTTGATAGGGATCATAGGATATTTAATTGGAATATACATTGGTTCTCCCCTGATTGGTTTGATAATTGCAGTTATGCTATTTGTAATTATCTTGCTGGTCACCTATTACGGCGGACAAAGCCTGGTAACCACCATGGCCGGTGCCCGAGAAGTTTCTAAACAAGAATCCCCCTACCTATATAACACTGTAGAAGGTTTGAGCATAGCTGCTGGGCTTCCAATGCCCAAGTTATATATAATAGACACTGAAGTTCCCAATGCTTTTGCCGCAGGCCGTAACCCTGAAAACGCCAGCATCACTGTTACCCGGGGATTATTGGAAAGGTTGGATCGTTTGGAACTGGAAGGAGTTATAGCACATGAAATGGCCCATATCAAAAATTATGATGTTCTACTAGCCACAGTTGCAGTTGTGCTGGCTGGTACCATCGTGTTTTTAGGATATATGGTTCGGTACTCATCGTATGGTGCTTTATTCCGTGGTCGGGACCGTGGAGGATCCCAGGGTCAGTTAATATTTTTCATTATCTTAATTGCCCTGGTAATATTGGCCCCAATCTTTGCTCAATTACTGAAATTTGCAATTTCCAGAAAACGAGAATACCTTGCCGATGCAACTGGAGCAAACTTCACAGGTTACCCTGAGGGATTGGCCAGTGCACTGGAAAAAATTAGTGGATTGCAGAAGAGTAAAAGTAAGCTACAAAACGATGCACTAAATGGCCTTTACATTATCAATCCAGCATTAGGGGCTAAAAGTGATCGGGGCAGCACACTGTTTTCTACCCACCCCTCCACAAATGAACGAGTAAGAAGACTGCGCGAAATGTAAATATTTATCCCATAACTTTATTTTTTTACATATTTTTTTTGTATTTTTAAAAAAGATTATTCTTAGGATGGTTAATGCAAGGTTTTAACTACCATAAGAACTTGCTAATGAAACCTGGATAACCCGTATCTAAACAGAATCACTCCACGAGTATGATGTTGAACTGCTCTGATCTCTTTTAAAAGAGTATTTTTCCCTTTGGGGGTTAGATTCTGGTCAGATTCATAGGTTTCAAGTCCGGCTACGATTTTTCCAGGATATATGTAGTTATAAAATTGGGTCACACTTTTCAAATGAGTTATCTCTACTTGGTAGTCACCAATGTAGAGCATGGGTACAATGTAATCACAATGAGGGTATAGTAGGTCATAGTATTGGTAACCATCCCATTTTTCTGGTTTAGCGCACACCGAGAAAGGAACCCCCTGGGTTGCCTTGCGCATAGCCTTAATTTCTGGAATATAGTCGGGCATATGGTATGTTTCCACATCTAATTGTACTCCGATCTTCATCCTAGCAATCTGAGATGCATGTTTGAATCCAGGAAACACCCAGGCATTAGTTTTGATTCCCACTGAATCTGCTTTCAATTTTGCTTCAGATAGTATGGAGTAGTAATTGTCATTTCTAACTAAAATGTATATATCGGTTATTCCAGCATCCTTAAGGGTTGTGAAATTGATTTTGGAAACAGGTGTGACTTTGGGGTTAATATAGTATCCCATGATAAAACCAGTTCCCCCTAATTGGATGGAATTCCAGGGATCAATAGTGATAGGGTATGGTGCTGCTATTTCTTCACTGGTACTTGTGGAGATTGAAGTGGCAATATCATTAAGTGCAACTGTACAACCCAGTGCCAGGGCAAAAAATGTTAAAAAAATGAATATCTTTTTGGATTGAATTTAAACCGCCTGCCAACCTTTTTAGTTAGTGAATTAGTCTATTTATTTATAGATTTATTGTTCATTAAAAATTTAGATTTAAGCAATTCCTAAAAAAAAATTAGATTTAAGTAATTATTGCTTAAAAATCTTCATTTTAGATGAACTTCTAGTTTTTCCAAAGTATTCATTCCATTTTTCCTCACCGAAAAGGGCTATGAATTTTTCCCTATCTTCATCTGAGTATTGGAAAGCGTCAGGCCTTTGATAACTTTTTGTGGAATATATTTCTTCTGCTTCACTTATTAATTCAGAGTTTGGTTTCCCAAAGGGTTTGCAATAGGGGTAGGCTTTTTTAATAAGTTCCAGTGTCTGGTCTGAGTACCATATCTGCTTAGCATCATATGCTGTCAGGTAAGTTTCATGTTCAAATATATCATCCCAGGACATCTGGAAATAGTCCATGAAGATATTTTCCCTTGCTTTTAGTATGCCAGGATTGCATTCCTGTGTACGTTTGATATTGCGCATGGTGTAACTGATGCCTTTTAGAGACTTCCAACGATAATCGTGTGGTGCGAAACTTCCAAAAGAATCAAGCCAATCATATACATTTTCAATCATTTTCTCCCATAAACGGGATATAAGATTCCACTGGTTAGTGAGCGGAGTGTACTCCCATTCAATTTTCTGACGTTCCAGTCCAAACTGGAAACTATCAGCCACGTTAAAGGGAGATTGGGATGCTAGTTCGTCGTGTTTTTTTAGGATCTTTTCATGTTTTTCCACTTCCAAAGGTAAGTGTAGGAGCTCACAAAACATTTTTTCAGAAAGTATTGCATCTCGAACAACCATGTCACCTTGTAAAGCCTGATTCAGGCCTTTTTCTTCTGCCATTCGTAGGAATACTGGATAAGATACTCCTGATTTTCCGAGTTCAATTAATTCTTCAATGGGTGCTTTGAGTTTTTCATAGTTAGGGTTTCCTTTTAAACTTTCTATGGAATGTTCATAGGCTTCTAGGGTTTTTTCCATGAGTAGTTCATCACCCCCACCTTCAGAGTATTCTCCTTTAACCAAGGCAGTCATGATTTCAGTGTAAGCATTACTGAACTCCATGAAAAGGTTTTCTGTGGTTAATTTTGCTGTGAATTCTGACACATCATTGGTTTCAATAGCCAATGTTTCCATACGTTCCATGGTTTCACGCATAGTTTGGAAAGATTCACCCTGGACCCCTTTATCTTCCAACTCTTTGAACATTTTCCTATAAGTGCCTAGGATTGTATCAGCCATTGCCTTATCCACTGGCAAGTTAAATCCCCCTGTAAGTTTTAAACTGCTTGATCCTTTTTTCCAGTATTTCATCTGGTATTGGGATTACTCTTCTGTGCCTTTCTTCCCAGATAAGGCTGGCATTGTATTGCCAGTTAGGATCCCAGTTCCGTGCATTGGGAACAAATGACTCTTTCCAATCTTTAACCCCTTCTTCAATCATTTCTTGAGGTATTTGATGATTTATCTCATTTTTCCATTCATCAGGCACTTCTGCAGACTGGTATACTTCAATTTCTTCTAACATCATAAGGTCATTGTAGATTTCTTGGGTGAATAAATCCACAATGATCTCTATACTAACTTCACTTTCAATATCATTAACCATTTTAACGAGTTCTAAATCTGTTTCCACAGAATCCACCTTGTCAAGAATCCTTTCTGGAGCGTGAAGCCTAATATATTCTTTTAGTTCTTCATAATGTTTCTTTCGTGCAGTTTCCTGATCTTTCACCAGGGCTATGGCATTTTTAACTGCTAGATTTTCTGACTCCACTATTTTTCCTGATTCTTCAATGTCTGATGCGTTTGCTATTGCATCGTATAATGCTTTTTCTGACTGGTAAGAATTGGGATATAATGGATTGTTTTCATATTTTTTCAATCTTGACTGGTAATATTCTATATATTCTTGGTGTCTTTGGTCCAACAGAACGCCTCCAATTGTTTCAATTTAGATTAATCTTTAGTATTTCCGATTTAAAAGTTTGTGTTATGAGATTGGTATTAGTTACTTTTTTAGCTCTTCTAAGTATCTTATAAATCTAATTAACAGATATATATTGGTATAATACATTAATCAAAAATAAAAATCGTCTTTTTTTTTAAAAAAATTGTAAGTGTTATAAATTTATTAATTTTCAGGTTATCATGATAATAATGTTCTTAGCTAAATCTTATTATCTTTACCGAATTTAGGGACCTATAACTCATTTAGGGGTGTTTTAATATTCCATTTCTTTGAATTTTATAATGAACTTGGTACCATTAGTAGCATCTAGCTCTATTTCCCCATTTATCTGTCTAGTTAAAGTGTTAACTAGTTGCAATCCAAGGGAACTTGTATTTTTATAGTCCACATCGCTTGGAAAGCCAATTCCATCATCACGTATTATAAGAAAATGTTCATCATCTTTTATTCCAAATTCTAGATTAATTTCGCCTTCTTTTTTTCCAGGGAAGGCGTGTTTCATGGANTTGGATAAAAGTTCATTTATTATCAATCCTAGGGGGATGGCTGTGTTTATGTCGATCATGATATTTTCAACATTCATATCTATTTTCACACGTTCAGGTTCAGTCACATAGGTGCGGTAAAGGTCCATTGCCAGAGTACGGATGTAATCACCAAAATCAATGCTTTTTAAATCAGTTGAGCGGTACAGTCGTTCGTGTATTAGGGCCATTGATTTAGCCCTGTTCTGACTTTCCCTAAACATGCTTAAAGCCTTTTTATCTTTAATATATCTGGATTGGAGGTTCAGAAGGCTGGATATGACCATTAAATTGTTTTTCACTCGATGATGTATTTCCTTTACTAGCAATTCTTTTTCTTCCAAAGATTTTCGCAGTGCTAGTTCTACTTTTTTCCTATCACTAATATCCCTTAAAGAACCTTCAATACCGATAGGCTGGTTTTGTGAGTTAAACAGATAATGAGCGTTGACTGATATGTTAAGTAAGTCTTTATCTTTGTTTACCAGTGTAACTTCATAGTCTGAAACTTCACCGTCTTCCTCGATAGCTTTTAAAAGCTCGTTTCTATCTTCAGGGTCCGAATACACCAGTTGGACAGGTTTTCCAATGAGTTCATTGGGTTTATAATTGGAATATCTTTCAATTGATGGACTTATTTCGGTTATTATTCCTTCAAGGTTGGTCTGGTAGAAAACATCCTGCACATTTTCAAAAATTTTCCTATATTTTTTTTCATTTTCTTTTAAAGCTTCTTCATTTTTTTTAAGTTCAGTTACATCACGTGCTACTCCAAACACCAATCCTTCCTCTGGCATTAAATAAGTGTTCCATGAAATCCATTTGTAGGAACCATCCTTACATAAATACCGGTTATCGAATTTTAATATATTATGACCTTTTTCAACACCTTCTACAGCTTTAATGGTTGATTTGCGGTCTTCGGGGTGTACAAATTCTAAGTATGGTTTAGAAGTGAGTTCAGTTGTGGTCCAGCCAAGGGTTTTCTCCCAAGCAGGGTTTAATTTTTTAAAGTACCCATCAAAGCCAGCAATACACAACATATCTATTGAAAAATTAAATAAACGGTCCCTGTCCTTTTCAATATCTAAACGTTTTGTGATATCTACAAAGGTTACAACAGCCCCAACAATTTCACCATCCCTAATTTTGGGATATGACCAGCACTCAGCATTAAAATAGCTACCATCCTTCCTCCAAAACACAATATTATCCGAATGAACCCGTTCTCCAGTTTTATAAGACTGATCAACTGGGCAGCTTCCAGTATTAGGGGAANTTTGATCATGAGCATGAATAAGATTATGCATATTCTTTCCCAGTAATTCTTCAGGATTCTCATAACCCAATAGGTGAATACAAGCCGGATTGCAGAATGTACAATTACCATCCTGATCTAATCCATAAATAGCTTCAGCTGCGGATGTTAGAATTAGACGAAGGTTCTCTTCACTTTCCTTCAGTAAGGTTTCAGCTTTTTTCCGTCTTAAAAATCTCATTAATTCAATGGATATATACTTAATTAAATCTTTTTCTTCCTTAAGGAAAGGATCTCCCAATTCATTATGGACATTTTCTATGTAAAATACTTCTAGAACACCTATTTTTTCTTCAGGAGTTGATAATTCAGATGATATTTTCCATTGAGTCTCTTGGAAAGGGTTGGTTTTAAATTCCATTCCATTTATTATTATCCTAACACAAGTTAGTTCAGGGTATTGGAATGCAGGAATAATAATATTAACAACTTCATTCAAAACTTCATCTAAGGATTTATCATTGGAAGATAGTGACTTAGAAACACCATAGAGACAATTCAACTCTTTCACACGTTCTTCTAAACTTTTAACTAAATCTAGTTCTGTTTGATCATCAACACCAGATATATTTTGTTTCATATTATTTTTTCCCCTGAAACTTTGAACAATTTGTGATAAGTGTCATTAACTTTTAGAGTGTCATGATTTTGGGTTGTTAAAACGATAACGTTATTTTTCTGATCTATTCCAAGGTTTTTTCTTAATAAAATCTATTCTAGCCTCTTGTGGATGTTTATCTTTTTGGTGCAATTTAGCATCCCCTACAATAATTAAATATATTATTAAATTGTTAATTCTCTTGGTAATTATCGTTAAAATTATGTTTAGTCCATAGGATGTCTTATAATTTATTGTAGCAATAATAAAAAAAGATGTTATTAAGTTTAAGATTAATAACAAGGATGTGTGCCGAAAGGAGTAGTTATTATCTACTTATAACCAAGTTATGAAGTATCCTATTCATGTATCCTCCCCCAATGTCAGTATACTAATAATAGTCATAGACTGTGACTTTCCATTTTTTCAAATCTTTGGTTTGCACATTGATATAGTATTTTCCAGGTGGGGCAGTGATGTTGATTGTTTTTTCTTTACTTTTCACTGCTGATCTTGGTCCCCAGTTTAGCTTCCCAGAGTCTAGAATGTTACGTGCATCTTTAACATCCACTTTCATGAAGTTGGTGTTATAATTTCGAGTGGGTGTGGCATTAAGTACCAGCCTGAATTTTTCACCCTTAATGGTAAATGAATAGTGGGTATTTCCAGTGCCGGTGTAGTTGGATACTTGATGCCATTGTGCCTTTTGAATTGTTTGCTCATTGGATTGGTTTAAATTTGTTAGGTAAGGCCCTGATGCTTCATTGTATTCATTCATAAAGCCTAAAAATTCGATAGTAACCCCTAAAAGAGCGACCATGGCCACGATAAATATTAGGGTCTTGGAGTTTTTCGATAAAAAATCTAAGAGAGGATTTTCTTGGTCATTGTGAATATTCGCTGGATGCAGTTTGGATCCGCATTCCATACAATACTCCGCATTTTCCTCATTTTCCAATCCACATTCCTTGCAAACTCGTTGTCCCATGTATAGTACCTTCCATTAATTTAAAACTGACAATCATAAAAATTGTATATAAACTTTAATTTATTGGATAGTATGGATTGATTTTACCATACATTTATAATCCTATGTCCAAAACCAGATCACTGGATGAGTGTTCCTAGTATAGATAACTCTAGCTGTTAGGGGGGATTGTTAATGATACCTTCAATTATCATTATAATGATAGTTTTTCATAGGTTAAGCTTTTTTTCATAGGTTAAGCTTTCGATTTAGAAAACTAACCAGTTTAGTGGCATCACCCTTTTTCACACCTGCCAGGAAGATTTCCCCATCGGTGTGATTTATTTTAAGATTTCTTTTACCCGAATCAAAAAGGGAAGTACCAGTTTTAATCAAACGGTCAAATCCTGATTTTTCCTGACGAACACCTTCAACTATTTCAGCAGCCGTAATATCTTCGAAACTTATGAATCGCCCATTATCATCTTCCAATCCATATTTAAGAATTATAATAGATTTATCTTTAGCTTTAATCAAGTATGATTCCCTTAAATCTAGAATTTCTTGAAGATCGAAAGCATGCTTTAGCTCTTTTCGTTTAGATTTTGCTTTTAAACCAGTCCCATACTCTTGGATGGTTTTTCTTTTTTTATGGAGTAGTTTTTCTTCTTCATATAAATGTCCTAGATCATCATTACCTGATTTGAAAACCAAGTTTTCACCACATTTTGGGCAAATACTGGCATCATCATGGGTTTTGCTCCCACAATAGGGACAGGTTACGGGTTCTTCAGGGTTGTTGAAAGTTTCTGTGTAGTATAATTTCCCACCACATTCACATTCATCGCTAAAATCTGTTGGTTTTTCTCCTTCTTGAAGTTGGTAGTAGCCGCCGCACTGATTGCAAACTAAATAACCCATTTTTTATACCATCCATCTATGTTAACCCCTGCTGCTTGTAAAAAGTTTTCAAAAATTATCTAGGGGGTGAAGTGATTTATATTTAGAAATTCTTTTATTTGATATAAATAATTTTAAGTCGCAATGTGCTTAAGTTTTTTAGGGTTATAACCCATCATTTTTATTAATCACCTATAACAATTGATTTTTAGGTGATATGAAATGACTGATGCTGCTTATGATGATGTTGAAATACAATTCTCTGAATCAATTAAAGAAACTGTTTTATTAGCTTTGGAGAAGGAAACTGGAATCAAACCCCATGATATTGAGAGTGTAATGTTTGTAGGTGCAGGAAATGTTGTAAAAGAAGATTCAGAACATGGGCCCTATTACACAGTAAAAGGTATATTTGCATGTCACCGTAAAGGTGATTTCATATTAATCAAGGATTAATAGGGATAATAGGAATAAATTAAGACTTTTCCTTTTTTGCAACGATTTTATTTGCTACGAGATTGTGGATATCTTCTATTCTACTGTTCCAGTATCTCTTGATTAATGCTTATTTTTCTCGAATATGTTGCAAGGTTTTGTTAGATTTTAATCTGGTGTTTTTAACTTTTTTTTGTGTTTCAGTTTTCCACCACATTCACAAGCCACGAAATCACTGGGTGATTCTTCTGCTTTTAGTTTATAATAACCTCCACAATCATTACACACCAAGTAACCTTTATCATTTTTTACTTTAGTCTTACTAATTTCTTTTATCTTCTTGAATAACACCATGTTAATCCTCCGGTTATAGTAGTATCAAATATTCTCTGAACAAAATTTTAGTTTTAGACAAAAGTAATATTTCTCACACCTATATTAAATTCATTGAAAAAAAATGAGACTATTACTATAAAACATACATATTGGAAACCACCTTAGAATTGATATAACCCGTTAAAACTAATCTTCAGAATTTTAAAATCAATTACCACGAAATTTATATTATATCTAAATGGATATATACAAAATTATCACTAACCTAACCTCAAAGAATCAGAAAATATAAATCAAAAAAAAAGTAAAGTTGATAAATTCTTTATAATATATAAATTATACGAATGACTTTGTAATTATACAAATTAAAAGAGGTTTTTTTTATGTATTTAACAGCAGGAATGATAGTGATAGTGATAGGGTGGATAATTCAGTTCTATAAAACCGTGATCCAGAAAGATCCCAATATTAACTTGTACTTCTTGGTTTTATATGTTATCGGAGTTATTTCCCTAGTGATAGGCAATATACTAATCAACGACCTAACCATTGCCCTACTAAATTTATTTGGTGCAATTCTACCTTTATTAATCCTTATCATGATTAAAAAATAGACCAAGCTATAAATCAAGTCAACATTTGGTGAGGATCATCCAATGAATGGTGAAGGAGATAACACTCTCCAATGCAATAATTGCAATGCTATATTTCCAGTGGGGAGTAAATATTGCACAAAATGTGGTAACCCCCTCCCTAAAAACAAGCCAGACACAGAGAATAAGAGAAGTGTCTGCCCTAATTGTTATGCAGAATTTGATGCTGATATTGATTTTTGTAAAGAGTGCCGAACAAAAACCAAAAAAATCATCAATGAACGTGAAATAACAACTTGCCCCCGATGTTATTCTGAAATAGGTTCTGACTTGGTGTATTGCCCAGTGTGCAGTAGCCGAATTAATTCCAACGCTTCTTCCGATAAATTGTGCCCTAAATGTCTTAAAGAAGTTCCCCCTGGCAGACCTTACTGTTTATCTTGTGGAACTCCAGTGGATGCGAAAAAATCATACACCACCCAAATCCGTGAAAAATTAAAGTCACTCCGAGAATCTAAAAACAAAAGAACACAAGATAAATCTACAGTAAATATCCATCCATCAAGTAACGATACTATCCCCACCAGTGATAAATACCGAATAGATAGGGGTAAAAATGAAAAAACCAGTGCACATCACCGTCCTGAAATTTCCTGGGAAATAGTCAACCAAATAATGGAGTTTGAAAAAGAAAAGGATCTAAACCCTGGTTATCTGGTTTGTGACAGTTGTGGTGACTACTACCAGCTTAAAACTGGGGAATCACCTGGTGACTTTATCTGTGAATGCCATTGTGGTGGGATTTTAGAGCATAGATTACAAAAAAAATAGTGAATTTATAAAAAAAATGTTTGATTAGCCCACTCACTGGAGTTGACCATCAAATCACTAAAACCATATCCTTCTTGATTGATCTCATTTTATTAGGAGATTTGTTTTTTTCTTAGTCAAGATAGGTAGATATTTGGGCTAAACCATACTCAGATGTTGTACTAGTTTTTTTCAAGGTTTTACCATTTTGCTCCAAAGATATGCTTAAAACTCCCGAGCCAGCATCGGATTTTTGGGCGTTAGCTGCTACAGCACCATTTATGTTACCCAAATTGATAGTTTTATCACCATATCCTTCTATGCTGCGCGTTCCCGATGAGTCAGATACAGCACCGCTCCACTCACCAGAATAACTGATTACTAGCGAAACAGGGCCACCAGTTGAACTAGTTGTTGAGTAGTCACTGGAAGATGAGTCACTGCTTGAACTACTAGTGTCATAGTTATCATTTGTTACCGTGCTCCCCAAATAACCACTTACCAAAACTCCTAAAACTATCATCACTGCCGAGATTAATAAAATGTTTCTACCATGGGTTTTAGCTTCATGATTATTCTTAGAATAAAGGAAAAGACCTAAAACAATACCTATTAACCCACCAAAAAGGGCAAAAATATAACCCAAAACTACAAGAATAGTTGAAGGTTTTTTGGCTTCAGGGCCTTGCTGGTAATAAGGTGGGCTCTGGCTAGTCTTAGTACGGCTACTAACATCTCCACCAATTGCATCTAACTTTGTTCCACAACTCTCACAGAATTGGGCGTCGTCTTTGTTTTCACTTCCACAATTTGGACAATACATATCAAACTCCCCTTTGATATTCCATCAATAAATATATAGTCTACTTTGTAGTTGATATATTCATCTATTCCTACTTACCTATATCTACCTATATTCTGTTCTTGTTCTTTATATGGCTAAATATTATATGTAAAACCCGAAAATAGGTAGAACTTTCATGAAAAAATAAATAATTCTACAGTGGTGAAAAACAAATCCAATAATGTGTTTGGTCTTTCACAAATTAATTTAAATCTATGTGATATAGAATAAACTAATGTGATAATGAATATCTTGACACATAACACTCTTGGAATTTTAGTATTTGTAAATAATTAATACAATAAAATATGTTATGTGTCTTAAGCCTTATTTAGTAATTATCTTGAGGATAAATGGATTTAAATTTTTGAATTTCTTGAAATTAAAAAAGTGGGAGGAAAATGACATGTTTTGTCCGGATTGTGGAACTGAATATAATAAGGGAGCAATCTACTGTAAATTTTGTGGAAGGAAACTACCTCATCAAATTCAAACTGAAAAACTACTTATTGGAAAAAATTTCTGCACGCAATGTGGCGCAGAACACTCACCCACAGCAGAATATTGTCCAAGGTGTGGTCAAAACCTCCAAGTTTCTCCATCAGATCAAGGTAAAGCTCTAAATTTTGGTGAACCATCCCCAGAAAAAGAAAAACTGCTACTAATTATTCATGCAGCTTTAACTGGCTTTAATCCCCCTAGAAAAATCCTCCACTTCACAGATCAGAATATTTATGTTACTAAAGGAACTTTAATAGTTGGGGGAATGGTTGAGACTCTTGGTTGGGCTGCTGGTGGGATCATTGGCGGCCAAATTGGAAAAAAGTACGAAAAAGATAAAATTGCAGAAATTGAGCGTGCTGCACAGAGTATTAACTTCCAGGAGTTAGCAGCCAACGATCCCGAGGTATTGGTAATCCCCTACAGTGAAATCATTAAATTTACACTGGCCAGAAAAAGCAGATTACTTAGCCCCACCATTTCCATCCAAACTACAAGTGATGAATATAACTATACAATTACACAATACAAAAATTACAAACAACACTGTCAAATAATCCCTCAAATTTTAGGCGACAAAGTTATAATCCAATAATATCATGCAAACAGTTTTCTAACACGAAAAATTATTGCTAAAATAAGTTAAAAATGCCTTAACAGCATTATTAGTGTACTTAATGAACGGGTCATACTTTTTTTAAACCAAAACTTATTTTTATCATTAATTATAAATTTAACTTTCATCTTAAAAATAAGTGGTGATAGTATGCGTGAAATACTAGTAATTATAGCAATTTTGGGAATAATTGTTTGTGCCTCTGGTTGTACTGACAATACAACAACGACCAAAACTTATTCTGGCAATGGTGTTAGTTTTTCTTATCCTGGGAACTGGGAAGAATTGAATGTTTCTAGTACTCAAGAATCAGTTGGTGATGCTGGAAAAGCTTTAGTCATTGTTGGAATCGAAGGTCAGGATATGTTTGGCTTATTCAAAGTTAATGTTGGAGCCAACCAAGTATTATCCACTCCTAGCGAATGGCTGGCAAATATGAAAAAAGCGCTTGGAACACAATATGTTTCGAGTAAAACCATTACTGTGGATGGTGAAGATGGTGTTCAGCTAATTGCCGAGGATAAAGATGGTTTTAAGTTTTATTATGCCTTCTGGAATAAAAATGGAAAAGGATACATGGCTTTACTAACTACTAAAACTGAATCTCAAGATGTATTCGATTCCATAATCGACACTGTTAAAACCACCTAGATTTTTTTCTTTTTTTCCCATTTTTTTTATATATATACTCTAGACTATTTGTAAAAAAAATTCTTCCAAAGTTAGTGTTATGTTAAACCGCTATATTTTGAAAATCATTGTAACTGGACTTATTTTCTCCATTATCATAATATCTGGTTGTACCACTCTTCCAACAAATTACGAAGATGAAACGCTTAGCTTTAATGTCCCTCCCCATTGGCGAGTAAATGAAGAACAAATCAGTGACGAACTGGCCAAGTTACAGCCAGTTGATGCTATTTATCCTGTTATTTATATACACCAAAGCGATCTTAAACCCCGTGACATCATTGATGGTTATATCACAAATTATCCTTATGAGTATCCCCGGTTTAAGGTAGTAACCCGTGAGTATGTGAAAGTGAATGGTTTTGAAGGAGAAAAACTGATTTACAAAAACAGTGCACAATATGATTTTCTTTTAATCGGTCCTGATTTTTTCTCAGTTGTGGTAGCTTTTGGGAAATCCAACCAGACCTACGTTATTAGTACAACCGAGGCCATGGAACATACATATTACTCCCGGGTCGAACCTGCCCTGGAAGTGTTGTTAAATTCCATTAAAGTCAAAGAATAAAAAATTAATAGTTAAATTCTCTTTTTGTATTTAACTTCTTTAAAACAGATTTTAGTGGTTGTTCCATTGTTACTTTCAATGGTCATATGACCATCAATTTGATCCACTAAACTCTTAACAAGTTTTAGGCCGAGTGAATCTGTTTTTTCGTAATCAAGATCTTTCGGTACTCCAATACCATTATCAGACATAATTAAGTGGATATCATCTTGATAAGAGTTGATTTTAACGATAACCTCACCAGTTTTATTAGGGAATGCATGTTTAACACTGTTTGTAACGATTTCATTGATTATAAGACCACAGGGGATGGCTGTGTCTATGCCAATTTCAATGTTTTCCACATCTACTACCCTTTTTATATTGTTAGTATTGATTCCATAGCTAAAGAAGATGTTAGAAACCAGTGCTTCCACATAATCCTTTAAGTCTATCTTAGTTAAACTAGGGGATTGGTAGAGTTTTTCATGCACCATGGCCATACTTTTTATCCTTCCTTGACTCTCTTTCAAGAGATTTGCTGATTTTTCTTCAGTCACATAGTTAAGTTGAAGGTTAAGTAGGCTGGAAATGATTTGCATATTGTTTTTTACCCGGTGGTGGATTTCTCTGAGTAAAACCTTCTTTTCATGCAAGGAGTCTTTAATCCTTTTATCTGTCTCTTTGTTCTGGATTGCCAGAGCATAAAAATTAGCTAGTCTTTCAATAGCATCCAAATCATCTTTAGTGTAATTATCAGAGGCATTAGTCAAGGTGATTATCCCAACCAATTTTTCAGCAAGGAGCACTGGTACAATTAGTATATTTTCTAATTCAGGATAACCATCAGGAACGTATCCAAAATTAGGATTTTCATGGGGGGAATTATCAATTAAGGGCTTTTTAGTTTCCAATGACTTCCTTAATAAGCCAATATTTTTTCCCTCAGAATTTATTGGGAATTGAAATTGTGAAATTCCTTCAAAATTAGGTGGTGATCCTGAAACCATTGTTCCATCAATCAGTTGAAGGTTAGGATCAATAGTAGCTGCTAAACCATATTTACTTCCAGTCAATTTTTTGGCTTCTTGAATAATGACTTGGCTCACTTCATAGATTGAAGATTCAGGTGCAACAAAAGGTTCGTAGATCTTGGCCAGGGATTGGCTGATGTCCAGTTCATGTTTAATCTGATCTTGATATTCTTTCATCTTAGTTATATCACGTATGACTTCGATACTCCCAGCCCAATTTCCGTCCTGATCGTACAAAGGCGCTGCCTTGGCCCAGACAGTTCTTTTTTCACCTTTAAGGATAAGATCTGTTTCTACTGTTAAAATTTCATCTTTTTTATGAGAGATCCTATATTTTTTCTTAACTTTGTCATAGGATTCTTTAAACATATCCAAAAGTATAGGTCTGCGTTTACCATAGAATGGTATAGAGTATTCATAATTGCCTTTGCCTATGATTTTTTCACTGGTGACTCCAGTCATGTTTTCAATAGCCTTGTTCCAGGAGATCACCCTACCTTTAGTGTCAATGGCAACAGTGGCATCGGGAAGAAAATCAATTATATCAGCCATCCGCCGATAAGATTCAGTCAATGCATCTTTAATCTCTTTGAGTTTAGTTATATCTTGATTAACACCGTGAGTTCCAATTATATTTCCATTTTCATCTAATTTGGGCTTTATACGCACTACAATATGTCTTCTTTCTCCGTCACCACGTATAATGCTGTGTTCTGTGGTTCTGGAGTAGTTAGGATCATTAGTCTCCCTGGCCTTGACAATTTCCTTCCTGATTATTTCATGCTCTTCTGGAGGGAGGAAACGATTAGCAAATTCAGTAGAGGACAATAAGTAGCCACCCTCATCTTCGGCAGTTGTGCCGTAAAGTGAATAAAACTGGTCATTTAGAGTAAATAGGTCTTTTTCAAAATCATATTCCAAGTAAACTAGATTGGCAATTTCCATGGCTATTTTTAAACGTTCTTCACTCCAGCGTAGTTTATCTTCAGCTTCTTTTTTCTCAGTTAAGTCTCGTATTATGGCTGTGAAAAATGTTTCTTCCCCTGATTTCCAGGAGGAAAGTGACATTTCAAAGGGAAATTCTGTCCCATCCTTTTTTAATCCAGTGGTAACTACTGTTTTGCCCATTAATCTGTGTTTTCCATCTTTTTTGAACCTTTCAAGCTCTTTTGTGTAGTTTTTACGGAATCTTTCTGGCATTAAAGTGGTTAAGGGTTTGCCAGTAAGCTCTCTTTCAAGGTATCCGAAAATTTGTTCCAAACTTTGGTTAAAGTATTTGATTGTCCCATTTACATCAGTTGTGACTATGGCATCCACAGCAGATTCTGCCAATGCACGGAAACGTTTTTCACTCTTTTTTAGGGATATTTCAGTAATTTTGCTGGCTATAGCTTCCATGAAAGCAACTGAAAGCATTTCAATAGCGTTTTGATCATCCCGAGTGTATCCTGATTTTTTATTGGCTAGAGCAATCATACCAATGGTTTTATCATCCCGTTTTAGAGGTATTGCCATGAACGATGTTATTTCAGGGTGTCCTTCAGGTTCTCCTAACCTTCCTGGGTCTGACTTTGGATTATTGACAATTACCGGCTTTCCAGTAGTTAAAGCTCTGCCTAGATAACCCTGGATTTTCATGTTGCTTATTTGTTTTACTGCTTTTGTCTTAGGTATTACACATTCTGCCCACCCAGGATCACTGATTACTATGGTATCATAAAGGCCAGCGGGGTTTATTTTACCAATTAAACCAAATTTACTGTTAGTTATTTCTTCAGCCACTTTTAAACATATTTTGGCAACATCTTCAGGAGTTGTGCAGCGTAAAGCATTTTTAAGGACTTTGTTTATGGCTTGTGTTATGGAAATCTGTTTAGAAGTTTCATGTTCCATGTGCTTTTTGTAAATAGCATGTTCAATGGAATATCTAAGTTTGGTCTGATCAAAGGGTTTTATTATATATCCATAAGGATCAGTTTTCATGGCTTTTTTAACTAGGTCTTCCTCAGCATGGGCAGTTAAATATATGAAAGGTATTCCCAGCTCTTTAATTTTATAAGCTAATTCAATACCATCCATATCACCTTTAAGAACTATATCTATTAAAATAAGATCAGGCATGATTTCTAAGATGTGCTTTATTGCATCTATGCCAGTGGAAGCAACATATGGAACTTCATAATTAAATGATTCCAGTGTTTCCTTAATATCCATGGCGTCTATATTTTCATCCTCTACCAGGATAATCTTAATATCAGCCAATAGTATCAACTCATTTTTTACTATGATATTATCCAATATTAATTCTTATTTATCATAAAACCACTATTTATTATTTTGGCTTTGTAGAAACCCTTTTTTTATTTGATTTGTGTTGATCTGTAGATGTTGTATATTGTGTTTTTGAGTTTGGTTTCTTTGTTTGATAG
>JGI24710J26742_10000598_pt1 | contig 33415 bp, 24 predicted proteins | sample BioPla2DNA2_FD_26742 | JGI IMG/M metagenome (IMG submission 26742)
ACGGAAACATGGACATGATGTCGTCCAGCAGAATATCTCCTTTGGGCATGTCGATGCGGACACCCCCTGTATTGACGATCCCGATATCCACCTGTTTGCCGGTACTGTCGGCGGTAGCCCGCATGATTTCGTCCACGAACCAGTTCCAAAGGGCACATTCGGGGTATTCTTCCACCATTTCGGCCGACGAATAACCAATGACCTCCTTGACCCACGCCATCGCCGGCTGGGCGGCAAGCAGAACCCGCGCCACCTTCGGCGTCAGGCCACCGCGGAATACCTTCCCGTTCGGGGCGAGATAGGCGCATCCCTTCATCGTTCCCATTGCTTCAGCAATGTTGGAAGCGCTGGAAGAAACGCAGCCTGTCCGGGAACCGTCCATAGCATCGAGCTCCCATGAAAACTGCCGCGTCTGCGCGAAGGCTGTCCAGCTTCCCGCAAACAGCAGCAATGCAATCAAAATCTTTTTCATATCACTGCTTTAACCATTTCCAGAGATCTTTGAACGTAGTCTTCTTGCCGAACATCAGGATCCCAGCCCTGTAGATCTTGGCGGACAGCCAGGCGCAGGCTAAGAACGTCAAGAAGAGCAGGAGAATCGACAAGATCAGCTGCCAGTCGGGTACACCGTACGGAATCCGCGCCAGCATCACAATCGGGGATGTAAACGGGATCATCGAACACCAGACGACCACTCCGCTGTCGGGATTCTGGAAAGCGATGAAGATCACGAAGTACGCGATCAGCAGCGGGATCGTGACGGGAAGCAGCAGTTGCTGGGCATCCCCCTCGTTCTCGACGCTGGATCCGATGGCGGCGTAGAACGACGAATAGAGCAGATAGCCAAGGATAAAGTAGATCAAGAATGCGATGATCAGCTTGACCCAGGGAACGTTCGCGAGCGTGTTCATGATGACGGTCAGATCGTCCGGCTGTCCGGCAGCCGCGGCTGAGGTATCCGCTTCGGCCTCCATCGCATCCTGGACGGAAGGGACCCCGAGAGACTGCATCTGTTCCGGGCTCATCCCCGTCACCTGCGTCACGGATTGCGAACCGGCGGTGAAATTCTGGAGCATGTCCTTCCCAAAAGCCGAACCGGCGACTCCGAGCAGAAACCCCGTCAGGACGACCCACATCAGGAACTGGGTCAAGGCGACCAGGGCGACGCCGATGATCTTGCCGAACATCAGGTCGACGGATTTGACCGAAGAGATCAGCACCTCCACCACCCGGCTGGTCTTCTCCTCGATCACGCTGGACATGACCTGCCCGCCGAACATGGCGATGAACATGTAGATGATGATCCCCAGAAACAGGGAGATCATCATGTAGATGCCGGACTCCGAAATGGATTCGTTGCCCTTTTCATCGATGGTGTATTCCGTAACTTTCACATCGCATTTCACATCCTGCATGATCTGCCTCAGATTTTCGATACCGTACTGCTGGATACGGTAGTCTTCTACGGCATTCTCGACGCGGTCGGAAAGTCCGGTGGAGAAATCCACGCCCACGGGATCCTTGGAATAGGACTGCACGGACACGGTCTTCTTCACGGTATCCAGCGGCGAAATCCGCACCATTACATCCATCCCGAACTGTTCAAGCTGATTCTTGAGCGAATCGGGATCATTCTTTGAGAAGTCCAGGTAGGTAATCCGGTCGGTGCTCTCCAAATAGGACATCACAAAGCCGGACTGATCCACTACGGCCACTTTCTGGGAACGCTCCTTGGTGCCGCCCATGATCAGGAACATGATCACGAAGATGCCTGCGAACAGGATCGGAACCAGGAAGGTGGTTATGATGAACGACTTTTTCTTGACGCGGGTAAGATATTCCCGGGCTATGACGGTCTTGATGATTTTGAAATTCATAGCTATGCCTCCTCCGTTACAAGTTTGATGAAGATGTCGTTCATGCGCGGGATCAGTTCCTTGAATGAATTGACATGAACCCCTTGGGAAAGAACCCCGGCCAGCGCATCGTTCGGCGTGACTCCAGCGGCCAGCGAGAGCACTGCGGTATGGCGACCGGCGTTGTCTTCGTCCGAAAGAATCCGGAATACGGCTTCCTGCGGCGCCAGGGGGATTTCGCCCGTATACACAAGCTCGAGGTTGTTGTTGCCGTGTTCGCGGCGGATCTCGTCGAGTCCCCCGGTAATCACCAGACGCGCTTTGTTGATCAGGGCGATGTTGTCACAGAGTTCTTCGACCGACTCCATATTGTGGGTCGACAGCACAACCGTCGCTCCCTCATCTTTCAAGCGCAGAATTTCCTTCCGGATCAGTTCGGTGTTGACAGGATCGAATCCGGTGAAGGGCTCGTCCAGGATCATCAGAGAAGGCTTGTGCACGACGGTGGTGATGAACTGGACTTTTTGAGCCATGCCCTTCGACAGTTCCTCCACCTTCTTCTTCCACCAGTCCTGGATGCCGAAACGTTCGAACCACTCTTTCAGAGCGACCTTTGCCGCGGAAGCGCTCATCCCTTTGAGTTGGGCCAGGTACATCGCCTGGTCGCCCACTTCCATTTTCCGGTACAGCCCGCGCTCCTCGGGCAGGTAGCCGATCTTCTCGACATCCCGCTGGGTGATGGGGCGACCATCGAAGAGAACTTCACCGTCATTCTGAATGGTGATCCGGTTGATGATCCGGATCAGCGTAGTCTTCCCGGCCCCGTTCGGTCCGAGGAGACCGAATATCTTGCCTTCGGGAAAGTCCACGCTGACATCTTCCAGCGCGACCTTCTCTCCGAACCGCTTCGTAATGTTTCTACACTCGATAATATTCATTTTCAGTCTATTAAGTTCATATATTCAAGGACTGAACGCCATTCCGTCACACGTTCAGGATTTTGTTTACCAATTCCATGAGCAGATCGGCCGGGGTGGCCTCGCCGACCTCTCCCCCCTTCCCTTTGTAGTCGTAGTCGCAGAGCAGGGAGATCACCCGCATCGCAGCCGGAACCGGATAATTCGCGACCGCGACGTCGTATTCCCGCCAAAAATAGGGGTGCACCCCGGGCAGGACCTCCGCGATTTCCTCCTTCTTCGGATACCGATTCTTCCGGAGCAGCGCTCCATAACGGAGAATCCGGTCGAAGTGATTGAACAAGGCAGCCATAGCCATCGGCATGGCGAACCGCGGGGACATTCCCAGATACTTCGCGACCCTAAGGGCTTTGCCGGACCGACGGAAGGACAATTCCTTCGTCAGCTCGAAAATGCTGAACTCCCGGCTGATGCCGATGTTTTCTTCGATGTCCCGCGCGGTGACTTTCGTTTCCCCTTCGGGGAGGTTTTTCCGCAGTTTATCTGTCTCCAGCACGATCTTGCTCAGATCGGTCCCGGCATATTCCCCCAGGAGAGCGGCGGCATCAGGGTCGATGCGGAGCCCGATACTGCTGTAGTAGTCCTCGATCCAAGTCGGAAGTTCGTAGTCACGCAGGGCGTTGGATTCGACCACCGTTCCGATCTTGGACACCTGCTTGTAGAGGGATTTCCGCTTGTCGGCGGAAGCGCCCCGCATCAGGAGGACCAGCACGGTGGAATCCAGCGGTTTTTCGCAATAGACCGACAAGGATTCCAAATCCTTCATCGCCTGGGCCTCCTTGACGACCACCAACTGGCGTTCCGCCATCATCGGGTATCGACGGGCGGCCGTAATGACGGCGTCCGCATCAACGTCCGCGCCGTAGCAGAGGGTCTCGTTGAAATCCCGGGAAGCCTCGTCGAGGGCATGTTCGACGATCGCGTCGCACACAAGATCCGTGTAGTACGGCTCATCCCCCATCAAGAGATACACCGGCGAAAAGGATCCCGCCTTCGCCTGCTCGATTATTTCCCGGCACCGGATGCCGACATCGTTTTTCTTGGCCATTGTGCAAAGATAATAAAAGGCTGCCAAAAGGCAGCCAGTTATTAGAAATTATGTATTACAAGCCAATTACAATACAGATTGGAATGAAACGGCGGAAGGTATTGCTCTTATAGAAGATATCCAGTGCATCTATCAAGGAAATGTGGAATCGTTCCGACATTTTGACCACGATACAACCGATCCGGTTCCAGCGAATGATATTGCGTACTTGCCTATGTTCTTCTGCGCTCATAATACAATCACCTCCTTGAAAGAAAGATACTTTTCTATTACTTCCTGATTCAGGATACAGATCTGGTTATTTAGCTGATGTTCGGAAAGACGGGGAAAAGCCGTCTCTTCATCCATCAGGATTTCCTTGTCTGTGCGTTGAATCAACGTGTTCATAACAATGCAAAGTTACAATAAATACATTACTTAAGAGGCAAGAACTCCACAGGAATATGAAGATTCTCCTTGAAGTACTCTATAAGTTCAGGATTATTACTTCTCGCAAATAAGAAGCTGTTTTGAAATGATTGAAAAAAGTTGCTATAAAAAAACTCGTAAATAATTGAAAATCAGTAGGTTAATCGAAATATTTTCGTAACTTTATGAGTACCAATCAATTAAAGTCATGAGTCAATATTCAACCAACCTCACTGATAAATAGTTGCAAGTCATCGAAAAAATCATCAATCCGCAAGAAAGACAGCGAAAGCATCAACTCCGGGACATCATGGATACTCTTCATTCCCTCATCCGGAAGATGACTGGGTGGAAAGAAAGTCTAAGCATGAGCATCATTGATTCTCGCAGCGTAAAACGTCCCATCATGTGGATTCAGACAGAGGGATTGACGGCAACAAAAAGGTCAAAGGGCGCAAGGAATACATTGTGGTTGACACACTTGGGCTTCCGATGGCAATCGCCGTCCATGAAGCCAACTTGCACGACAGCAAGGAAGCGCCGAAGGTTATCGGGAAACTGGTATACAAATTCCCGCGTCTCAGAAAGATACTTGCTGACGGCGGATACCAAGGCTCTCTCGGGAACTGGGTAGCGGACAAGTTCGGATGGGTTGTCGAAGTTGTTCTTCGTCCGGATGAATGCCCCGGCAAGTTCCAAGTCCTTTCCAAACGATAGATTGTCGAGAAGACCTTCTCCTGGCTGGAGAACTTCCGAAGGTTTACCATCGACTATGAGTATCTGGCGGAGACCGCTGAGGCCATGGTCCAGATGGCCTGCGTCCAAATAATGCTTGACAAATTTTTTGTATGATTTCAAAACAGCTTCTTAGTACTTTTGACATCGCAAGACTATTTGCGATTCCTCCAAATTCAGCTTTCCACGGCCGGTTGGAGGAATTCATTTTCTCCATATCAAATATACTGATAATCTATCACATTGTAAATCAAATTATTAATTAATTTTCAACATTCCCCGACAGTCCTTACAATAATCCTAGAACTTGAAGAAGGCGCTGAGCATCATGTTCCTTGGACGGATTACGTATGAATTGAGTGCCTTGGACAGTGGGAAGGTTGATTCGAGGATATAGCTGTATGCCTTTTCGTTCATGAGGTTGGTAACGGAGGCTGTCAATTCCCAGTGGCTGTTGATTATGTACTCTGCCTTGAAGTCGACGATGAAGAAATTCTTGTAGGTGTCTTCAGCAATCTGGTTCATGAAGTGGTCTCCGAGGAAGCTGAAGTTGAACTTTTCGGTAGGGGAGAAGATCAATTCGAGACTTTGAGTAAGGCCATCCGTCGTGGATGTCTGCTTGCCTGACATGGTAAGGCTTGAGTGAGTGTAGGTGGCTTTAAAGATCGTGTTCAACCAAGAGAACATCCTGCCGTTGATATTGACACCTGGGGAGTAGGATTTCGACGTGTACGGGACCTTCTCATTGTTGATGAATATCTCAGCATCGCTGCTTCTGATTGATCCTGTCAGCCCGATTTTGCCTTTCAACGCGGCAATGCCCTTGCTCATGTCGAGGGAGATGCGGTCTGTAATGGATTTAGGGAATGCAAGACCTTTCTCGACAGGCACGTATCCGGAGATGTAATAGTTCTGGGTATACTTGCTCTGGGAGAGAAGTTCCTGGTTCATGTTCGTTCTGTTGAAGGTTCCGTTGACAAAGAAGGATTGTTTCGGAAGACGGTATGAAAGGCCGAATGAGGTTACGATCGACTTGTCATTCTGGGAGTTGACGTTACCCTGTGTGAAGGACTTGAAGTCTGTAAGGACAAGTCCATTGTAAAGCCTTGCGCCGAGGAGACCATTGTTAAGGCCGCTGGCGGAGCCTCGGACTGAAAGGTTGTCCGTAATCTGATACTTGGCGGATATGGCCGGGGCGAAATGCACCCTGTCATTGTAGTTGTTGCCGTCAGGCCAGAGGGCTTCGGGGTTGAGATTGTCCTTGAAGAAGTTTCGGTAATAGTTGAGAGGGGTTGAAACTTCAAATTGGAATCTATCGTCGATGTAGGTCAGCGACACGTCTGAACTCAAGTTGTAGTAGGAGAATTGAGAGTCGTTGTTGATGTTGTCGAGGTCCGTGGCATCCTTTACTTCCTGGATATCAGGGGTGATTTGGGTCTCAAGGTTCCATATCTTTGAATTGGCGCCGACTTTGATTGCGAATGTGAACTTGCCCACCTTCTGTTTCCAGGCAGCCCAGAATTCTTCGGTGAAAGCATCTGTGAGGATATCTTGCTTTAAATCCAGCGGGACCCTGTCAACGGTCAAATACTGAGGCTTGCTGTCGTATGCAGCCATGATGTCAATGCTGAGGATGCCCTTTCCGATAGGCTTCTTCAAAGAAAAATCATTTTCGATGGAAAGGGGTTTGACATTGATGTCCTGAAGGCTTGGGTATGTGCCCGTAATCTCGGAGGATCCCTTCTGGTCGGAGACATTCAGGACCAATTCATTCTTGAAGAAGCTCTTGTCTGAATTGGACAGGAGGATGATTTCCGTTTTGAGATCATTTTGTTTCTTCAAGATGTTTTTGCCTGTTGACTCCATGAAGCTGGTGCCGTCATTATAGTAATATTCAGTTTCCGCGTTGTTGGCGGTCTTTAGCTTGTCGCTATGAAGTGCAAGCTTGATGCTCAACTGAAGGTTGTCGTTCAATTGGAAAGTGCTTGTGATATGACCATAGGCACTGTTGTTCAGCCTGGTCCTTTGTGTGGTGAGGGGAGCCAGTGAAGGATTGACCACCAGGAAGGAACTGACACGGCCGTATCCATAGCCATAAGATGAGGTTCCGATGTCATTACTGAAACTCAGTCCAGTATTGTCTGCTTTGAACAGGACTGTCGTCTGAACTTTTTGCCCAATATTCATTGCCTGGGCTTCTCCATTGTATAGCAATGGAGAGATGCCTTTGGTTTCCGGTTTTGCCGTGATTCCCGCTCCGCTTTTAATGGATCCGCTCCATTTGCTCTTTGCCTCTTCTTTCAGAATGATGTTGATGGCGACGGAATTGCTATATTCACTACCGCGGCTTATCTTCTCGTAGACATAGTTTTCAGTGATGATGATGCTTTCGACATCTTCGGGCTTCATGCTCTTGATTGAAGAGTAGTCTCCGTTGAAGATGTCGAAACCATTGATAAACACCTTACTGACTGTCATTCCATTATACGTGAACATTGTAGAAATGGACATTCCCGGCATCTTGGAAACCACATCTTCGAGTTTCTTGTCTCTGATATCTGTGAATGAAGCCACGTTGTAGCTTATTACCTTTTCAAGGCCGTCGTTGGAGACTGCTTTTACCATATCTTGAGCTTTGGCATCAAATGAGAATACCATGAAAATAAACCCTAATGCCCCAACAACTAATTTTCTTGCTTTCATTACAATTATATCCACGAATTTGGAACGGATATTATTCTAATGTTATTATGTTATTGACCCCTTGATCCAAAGGGTCAATAACATAATAACAGAAATCAAATTAACTGAAAAGTCGTACTAAAACTTGAACACCTGATAGGTATGAGGTGCAAGTGTCATTGAGAACTTGTTTTCCGGTTTGATCACACCTCTGCCCCGGAATCTGAATGGAGAAGCGGCCTCCTCAGGGTCTGCACTCAGCTTGGCGCCAGTCACCATATTCTCAAGCGTGTTGACTGTCTCGCCGGTGACAACTTTGATGTTGACAGGTTCGTTGGAGAACGATTCAACAATGAATGTGTTGTTGTCATAGAGGAACAGGCTTACGTAGGCAGGACCTTCGATGCGGACAGGCAGGGCTTTGCACATGATGGAGCGGATCTGGTTAAGTGCGCCTTCTGGAAGGACATAAAGATCGGAGTAATCTTCCGGAACGTCAATTACATAGATGTTGCCGTCTGAGTACTGACCACGAAGCATAAACGGGAAGTTGTTGGTACCGTCAGTAAGAGGCCGGCCGCAGGAAAGCACTGACCAGGAGTCGTTCGTGTAGTAACGAAGCTTCTTGATGAGGATGTCCTTGTCGGTCTTGCCATAAGGACCGAAGTCGTTCACCAATGCATAACCATCGATTTGGAATTCAACGAACTGGTCAATAACGTCTTTCGCCTTTTCAAGGAGTCCGACTGTGATGATTACATCTGCTCCATTATGGAGAGCCTTGTCAATCTTTGACTTAAGGCTTGGATCTTTTGCGGCTGCTGCCGTCAGGAAAACTACACTTTCATCGGTAGGGAACTTCTGGTACATGTCCATAGGGACACCGATCATTCCAAACCAGTTGTGAAGGAATTCATCACCGCGTGTGTTAGGATATACATAAGACTTGACGCCTACAGGTTCGCCGAGTTTGTAGACGAACTTGTCGATGGTGGTGAGCTCTTCGCCTGCAAGGGAGGCAATTGTCTGGTTGGCGTTGTCTGGGTTCTTTGTACCGACCAGGGAACGATAGTCAAACAAAGAGATGCAGCGTGCTTTTGCGAACATCGTCAAGCGAAGCTGCTCATTGTAGCGCCATGAGCCCATCTGGATGCCGCCAGCATCTACCCAACCTCCTCCGTTGTTGCCGTTGATATTCTCTAAATAGGTAATAATGTTGTAGCTGAGATAGTTCTGCAGGTGCTGGTCGCCAGCTGGATTTCTGGTTTCAGTACCGGACCAGACGCCGTCAAACAGGAACGGTCCAACGCCAAGGTCAAAACCGCAACCTTGGAAATCATCGTACCAGTTAGGATATTTGATTAGAATCTTGCACTTAGGATTTACAGCATGGGCAGGGTCAAGGACAAGATTCTTGCCAGCTTCTGCCATTTGCTTGAGGCGGAATTCCGTCCAACTCATGTCTCCCTTGGCCTCGATTTCATAATTGTTCTTCTGGTTGTTAAAGAAGAAGTCATCAAGGATGATTTCGTCAAAGTTCTTTGCCGTATATTCGGCAATCTCTCTAGCCAGCTTGGCTTCTTCTGGAGTTGCGTAGCTGAAGGTCTGGAAGTAGTTGCCTTCGTTGATGGTGTAGGTGATTCCACCGGCTACTTCCAAGCCTTTTTTCTGGAAGAACATCTTTGCTGCATCAAGCGTCTTCTGGGGAACGATTAGCTTGTCACGATGCGTCTCAAGATAAATCTTGTCAAGCTTCATTTGCTTGGAGATAATTGTCCAAGTTGAATCAAGGTAATGAGGATCGCTCATTTTGTCAACTTCGTAAGCTCTTGCATAGACTGCTACAGTGAAACTTTTGTAGTTTCCTGCAGAAAGCATTGGCATCATAAGAATAGTTGCCAAGGCCGCTAAAATTAAACGTTTCATAATAGGATGATTTTATACTGAAAATAAATGTATGTGATCAATCTGCTAATATCCAGGGTTCTGGTCCTCAGGGGTGAGAGCCTTATTGGTGTCCATTTCTGTAGTAGGAATAGGGAAGAGCATCTTGTTTGGATTGAAATCAAACTTTCTATACCAAGGCTTTGAGTCAAGTGCGTTTAGATCCGTGTTTGGAACAGCCTGGCAAAGAGGAGTGCCGTATTTTGGATACTCGCAATTGATGTGTTCTTCAATCATTCCACTGCGCTTGAGGTCGAAGAACAGACAGAATTCCAGGTTGAACTCCTTGCGACGTTCCTGGCTGATTGCGACAAGCCATACATCAGATTTGTAACCCTTCCTCGCTTTGTATTCCGTGTATACGGCCTCTGCATCCGGAACTTCAACAATTTCCTTGTTCATCGGGATAGGATAAGAAGGATCGTTCAGAGAGACTTCAAGGTTGCCGAAAGCGCGGTTCCTGACCTGTCGGATGGCATCCCAACCCTTGACAGCATCATTGGTCCTGAAACAAGCTTCTGCATAGTTGAGAAGGATGTTGGCGTAACGCATATGATGGGCAGTATAAGGAGCGCAGTTCACGGTCTCATCACCGATGGCGTGCATTCTCCAGTACTTGATGCTGAAGACATTTGGCAGATACTCGCCACTGACCTTTGCGTGGTTATATTCCTCGTTTGGCGTGCCATCCTCGTTGAATCCGAGCCTGTCGCCGGTGAACGGGTTGGTGTCACCCCAGCCAACCATCGAACCGACACGACGCTTGTCTCCCGGTTCGTATGACTCATAGGTTTCCCAACTAACGTATGTAGAACCCCAACCACCGAACTGGATGCTTGCAGACTGGTTGAGGGACAGCGAATATGTGTCTTCTCCGCCACCGCCGAATGTGTGCATGTTCTTGCCGAAGTCGCTGTACATAGGAATTGCCCACAGGTCTTCGCTTGACCAGCCCTTATCAGTATCAAACAGATAACTGAAGCAAGGCATCAGCTTATATTTTCCACTTGCGATGATGGCTTCATAATCCTTTTTCGCCAAATCATATTTCTTCTGGCACATATAAGCCTCTGCTCTATAGCCAAGGGCGGTACCCTTTGTGATACGGCCATATTGACCGCCAATAGGATCAAAATCGAGATTGCCAACGGCGTAAGTCAAGTCCTCCTCGATGAGTTTCCAGCACTCTTCATCATTCTCCGGCCTTGCTTTCTCAGGCGTGTTTGAACCGTTCTCACCAGTCATGACCATTGGGACGCGGCCCCAGCCTTGTACCAGTTGCAGATAATTCATAGCGCGAATTGCTCTTGCCTGGGCGATGGTTTGTTTCTTGCCCTTTTCGCCATTGTTGAATAGAGATGCATCGGTCTCTTCTGCGCCCTCAAGGAAGAAGTTGGCAGTTGACACTCCTTTGTAATAGTTATTCCACAATGTCCTGAACTGACGGGTGCCGGCATTCCAGTCATGGGTGCTGAAAGCCGCGTCCCAACCGCCAGCAAGAATATCCATTGTGGTGATGTTTTGAATCATATAGGTCGGAGACCATTTCCAGTTGCCATAGAATGTGTCATACACGCCGGTCAGACCTGCTTCGATGCTGGATGCATCCTTGAACATGATATCGCCGGGAAGGATGTCGTAGTAATCGATGTCGAAGAAATCATCACTGTTACATGAGAAGATGCTCAACATCAAAAATGCGCTTATGGCAAATCGTATAATCTTTTTCATAATATTGTCAATTAGTTTACGAATGATAAGGTCATCTTGTCTTCGAATTAGAAAGTTCGAATTAGAAAGTAAGATTTACACCGAAGCTACAGCTGCGTGGATAAGGATATCGACCGCCATCAAAACCGGTAGCCAGAATGTTGACATTGCCAACTTCTGGGTCGCCCCATTTGTTGTAGCTTGAGAAGCAGGCGATATTTTCAAGTGACATGTATACTCTTGCACGTGTCATGCCAATCTTCTTGGCAGTGTTTGAAGGGAGCGAGTATCCTAATTGAATATTGGCCATCTTGAAGAAGTCACCCTTTTGCAGATAGGCGGAAGAGGCCTTGCGGTTCTGGTTGTTATCTACAATTGTCAGCTTAGGATAGATGGCATCCGGATTCTCCGGAGACCATGCACCATACTGGTACTCTTTCAAAGTGTTCTGCGTGCCGCCTGCCGACAAGAAGATTGATGTAAAGCGCATGGATGAGTGTGAGAAGATCGTCATTCCAGCCACGCCGTATCCGTAGATCGTTGCATCGAAGGCTTTGTATTCGAACACCAGGTTGATACCGTAGTTCAGTTTCGGGAAACCGTTACCAAGAACAGCCCTGTCGGCTGCATTGATGTAGCCATTGCCATCAATGTCCTTGTATTTGAAGTCACCGGCAGACGTACGATCCAATTGATATGCCTTTACTTGTCCGTTAGTGGCTTGAGCTGCCGCTGCGTTTGCTGCAGCAACCTCTGCCTGGGACTGGAAGATGCCTTCAACTACATAACCATAGTAGGAGCCCACTGCATAACCGTTCTGCGTGATGGAGGCCGTAGACCACTCGTCACGGCCGGCATCATAGCTAGGAGAAGAGTAGATCGGGTCACCGACATTGACAACCCTATTCTTGAGCGTTGAACCATTCAAGGTTGCGTTGACAAAGAAATCGCCGAATTCTTTCTTGAAGTTGAGGCTGAATTCAAAACCGGTATTGCGGATTTCACCGACGTTCGTATACACTTGGGTAAAACCGGAAGATGCACGGAGCTGACGGTCGAGCAGAAGGTCTTTGGAATCACGGATGAAGTAGTCCAAAGTAAGATTAAGCGAATTTTTCAGGACACTCACGTCGAGGCCGATGTTGGTTTGCTCGTTTGTTTCCCATTTGAGATTTGTGTCAATCTCCTTGCTTCTTTGGTAACCGGTGAATCTTTCATTATCAGAACCCAGCAGCAGGGAACCATCTTGCTTGCCATATGTGAAGGTGACTCGGCTGGAGGTCAACTGCTCGACGGCATTGGTCGTTGCATTACCGGCGTTTCCGGTCTGGCCCCATCCAAGACGAAGTTTCAAGTTGTCGAAAATGCCAAGATCTTTAATGAAGTCTTCTTCAGAAAGTCTCCAGGCGATAGCGGCAGAAGGGAAAGTACCCCAGCGATTGCCTTTACCAAAGTTGGATGATCCATCGTGGCGGATTGTACCAGTGAAAACATAACGGTCTTTCAATGTGTAGATGGCACGTCCATAGAAGGAGATGTACCTGCTTTCAATGTCGTAACCGCCAGTTGCGGTGGTACGGCTTAGGTCGGATGACATTCCGAGCTGCCTGTATGTCTCGCTTGCAAAGTCCATTGCCCTTGCGTTGACAGAACGGCCCCACTGACGGCTGACGGAATTACCTGCCATAAGCTGCAGATTGTGGATGCCAAATCTCTTGTTGAAGGACAAGTAGTTCTCCAGCTCAAGATTATTGGTCTGGCTTTGATCCATCTCAAAGTAGTTGTCTCTTGGATTGACGTCGGCATGCAGGACACGGTAGTTCCTGATTTTGAACTCAGAAGCATCTATGGTTGAAAGACCATAGGATGCAATGGAATGGAAATCCAAACCTTCAAAAAAACTAATGTTCAAAGTGGCAGTGGAGAGAACTCTGTTGTGCTTGGTCGGCGTGTCATCTTGCTCCATAATGGCTGCATAAGGATTATCGGATCCCTTTGCAACATCACCTTCACCGGAAGTCTGCATATATGTCGGCCATGTTCCGTCCGCATTCTGAAGGTATGTAGGGAACTGATAGAATGTTCCGGTGTTTCTGTCATACCAGTCCATCGTAGGGATGAGCACTGCCCAGGAGCGCAGGTTGCGGTCATTGCCCAGAGACTCTGAGTGGGAGAAGTTGATATTGACGCCCATCTCAATGAAGTCCTTGATTTTGTGGGTGACATTGGCGCGTGCATTCAAACGCGTGAATTTGGATCTAATGACGATACCCTCATTGTTGGTATAGCCGACGGAGGCACTGGCAGTGCTCTTTGAGCTACCGCCCGAGGCAGTGAGGGTGTAGCTCTGCGTGACAGCATTGCGGGTCATTGCATCGATCCAGTCGATGGTGTTCAATTTGGAGGCATATTCAGGGGAATATGCAAGGTTCGTGAAAGTGGTTCCATCGTTGGCATGGGCTATGTTCATGGCGTATGCATAGTCCTGTGCATTACCCACCTCAGGCTTCTTACCAGGGACCTGGATACCCACGCGGGTGGAGAATTCTAGGAAAGGGTTGTCCCGGCTGCCTTTCTTTGTCGTGATAAGGATTACTCCGTTTGCTCCGCGGGATCCATAAATGGCCGTCGCAGATGCATCCTTGAGGATTTCGATGCTCTCGACGTCGGAAGGATTTAGGAATGAGCTGTTTGTGCCGATGACGACTCCATCCACTACATAGAGAGGATCTGCTGAGCCGGTTACTGTGGCGACTCCACGGATGCGTACAGATGCGGAACCGTCAGGGGCACCGGAATTCCTTGTGACCATGACTCCGGCAGCCATACCTTGGAGGCCGGACTCGATGTTGACAGGAGTACGCTTCAACATCTCCTCCTGGTCGACAGATGCGACCGATCCAGACACGTCGCTTTTCTTGATAATACCGTAACCGACAACCACGGATTCTTCAAGCAGTTCATTGTCCTCCTCAAGAACGATGTCGATTACATTACGGTTTGCGACAGCAACAGTTTGGCTCTTAAAACCAATAATAGAGAATACAATGGATGCATTCGCAGGGACAGACAGTGAATAGTTGCCATTCTCGTCTGTAATAACGCCATTCAGTGTGCCGTCCTGGACGGCACTCACTCCGATGAGTGGTTCACCAGATGTGTCTTTGACATTACCTGAAACAGTGATGTTCTGGGCAAATGAAACAATTGGCATTGCACTCACTATGAGAGTAATGCACAACCTCCGAAACATAGAAAAATCCATAAGAGTTTGGTTTAATGATTAATACTACTTTACTACTTTAGGGACTGTCGTTTAAATTTTTCAATTTGACCGAAGCAGCGACCGTTCCCTTCAAATGGCCGCATTCGACTTATCAAATTTATATCATCATCCGGCTGTATCGAGCATAACGGCAGGGCAAAATTCATCACTCCGTTTGTCGGTGTGCAGAAAGATATCTGTGAGGCTTTCGGCTTCCAAATCCCCGAGGGATGTGGTACGGACTACAAGTCCAAAAAGGTCACGCCGAAGCATCGAGGCCGTCCAGCCAAAGCCAAGACTGTCGAGCTTGAGAGATAATTGTACAAAAGTTTGTTAAACTCACGTAAGATACGGCAACTGTACCAAGACCAGGCACGGCCAGACTGAAGCGGCCGTCAAGATCTCGTGCTTGTGCCGACGGTAGTACCTTTGTACATAACATCAGCATCGATAACTGGGTCTCCGGACAGGTCAACAACAGTCCCTGAAACCGTTAGCGTCTGCTGATTGACCAGGAGAGGATCAGAGCCTCGCCACCTGTACAGGGAGGCCTTGCGATAAAGCGAAAGTGCCGCACAGGAGAACAATTTTCAAGTTTTTCCAATTTTCATAAGAAAATGTGTTAGTAATTGTGATATTAATTATGAATCTACCAATTTTCATGGAGATTGTTTTTATAAAATTACCCATCGCAACACTTAATACGAAATATTGAACAAGTCAAATTGTTTCATTTTGTTCCCATTATATACCCCGATTGTATCTCCGTCCCCTTTTGTACCCGTCCATCGGCAACATTCGCGCACTTTGCCTGAGAAATGGTCATCCGATTGTACACTTAATTATTTATATTGTATGGTGTAACAACTCTGGACACATGAATAACCGTCTCATTTGGATACTCATATCCATTATTCTAATATCAGCATCAACAGTGTCTGCTGAAGATAAGATTGCCTTCCACAATTTCACGACCAGGAATGGAATGGCCGGCAACCGGATAACATCAATTTACAGAGACACCAGAGGATTCCTATGGGTCGGATCTACCGAAGGACTCAATAGATACGACGCATATCGTTTCGAGACCTTCTCGACAAATGACGGAGTTCCAGGCAACTCCATTAACAACATCACCGAAGATCCGAAAGGACGCATTTGGGTGACCACAATATCTGGAAGTGCCTGTTTCGACTATTCTCAGAACCGTTTCTTATTAGTGAATGACGTTTTGGAGGAATTCCATTTCGGAATATCAAATCCTTTGAACTTCGGCAGCAGCAGAGATCACAGATATTTCTGGGCATACGACAACAGCAAGATTTCTGTTTTCGATTCCATTAATAGTCTAACAACTGAATACCCAATATCTAAAGCTGTCTTGACAGACATCTCACAGCAAGGCCACCAACTATACTATTTAACCTCAGACATACGAATATTCAGAGCCAATCTTTTGACAGGCAACAAGGAAGAGATAGAATTGCCCGTTGAGGTCAAGAATGGCATCAAAAGCAAAATGCCTAGGCTGTTTACGGACAGTAATGATGGCCTTTGGGTTTATACATTTCGAGGGAGCGACATCTACCACCTTAGCGGCAATAAAGGATGGAACAAGGAGAACCTGTTGGGCAAGTTCGAGCAGTTCAACCGTATAACCCAGATGGATGAGGATCCTTCCGGCAACATCTGGGTTACGACGAGCCACCACGGCCTGATTGTTTTCAGAACCGACGGTTCAGTTATTGAACTGACTCATAATCCGGACAAGTTGCATTCTTTGCCGGGAAATAATCTGATATCGCTACACATTGATAACGATGGAATTGTGTGGATCGGAAACTTTAAACTCGGTCTTTCTAGCTACGCTCCCTGCGCGCAAACCTTTCTTCATTACAACGTAGAGGGAACGAATGATATCATTTCTGTATGTGAGGCTTCAGATGGCTTTTATATCGGAACCGACGGATCAGGTCTGTTGAAAGCAAATCATTATGATGAGAAATTCATTCCGGTATATACTGGAGCCAATGTCATCAACTGCATCACACAGGATTCTCAGAAGAATCTTTGGGTGGGTACTTGGGGAAGCGGACTCATACAATTGGATAGCACCGGCAACAGAAAAATTGTTTATGATGACCAGAACAGCGGTCTCCTCTCAAACACTGTGCTAAAAGTCATTGAAAAGGATGGATTCCTATACCTAGCGCATTACCAGGGTGCAGTTCAAAGAATCAGTCTTTCCAAAGGAGAATTTGAAACTTTGTTTCAGGAAAGTGGAGTGATCGTCAACGACATGATCGAGACCAGTGGGAGCACACTACTGGTCTCTACAACAAGAGGGTTGGTTGAAATCAATCTGACCGACAAGGGATCTCATTTTATTCATGCAAATAATAGCAATAGCCATCGGTTTGATGACATCAGAGCCAGTATCCTCTTCAAAGACAGCAAAGGGAATGTGTGGATCGCCGGAAGAACAGGAATATTTTGGTGGAATATTTTAACTGACGATGTCGGGAAAATCACTGTAGAAGACGGTCTCGCTACAGAGTCAGCCACTTCGATAGCGGAAGACGAAAACGGCCAGATCTGGATAGGCACCGTGCTAGGGATCAGCAAGATAACTCTGGACAACGGAAAGCCGATTATCCGGAATTATGGGTTGAACGACGGTTTAGTATGGAGCGAATTCAACCAACGTGCAATGCTTCTGCTTAACAGCGGAGAGGTTGTTGCTGGCACCCCTTGCGGATTGACTGTGATTTTGCCGAAGAAGAGCATTATGGGAAAACTTGACTCTCCTGTCTACCTTACCGGAATGGAATACGAGAGAGGTACGACGGCCTCAGCACGAAAAAGTATGTCATTCGATGCTGAGGAGATTATTCTCAGAGAGGACCAGTTTCCACTGAGACTCTATTTCTCTTCACTTGACTTCAACAGGCAGAACACAGTTACTTACCAATACCGTATCAACAGTTCGGCAAACCAATGGAGTGACGGCAAAGGTAATCAGGTGGAATTCTCAGTGCTGCCTCCTGGCAAATACGAACTACAGGTACGTACTATAAGTGCAATTGGTGAAGTTTCACCTAAAATAAAGGCTGTCAAGATCATTGTCCGCGCGCCACTATTCAGAGGCACAGCTGCTAAGACAATCTATTCGTTATTAATAATTGCCGGACTCGGGCTCTTGTTCTACCAGAGACACCGAAGAAAAGAAAGGCTGAACAAGATTGAAAGGCTCACTAAAGAAGCTGAAGACCAGAAGAAACTTCTTGACATGAAACTGACATACTTCGCCAACATCAGTCACGAATTAAGAACTCCTCTATCACTCATCATCAATCCTTTAGAAGAATTCATCAAACGTTATCCTCAATATAAAAACGGATTCCTTACTACTGCCATAAGCAATGCAGGCTATCTGAAAGAACTGATCGATCAGCTTCTCTCTTTCAAGAGAATTGATGCGGGAGGAGAAACTATGCAATACAGTCATCTAAACATTGTCACAGTCCTTAAGGACGTGTTCCTCACCTACCAGAGCGTTGCGGAAAACCGAAATATCTATTACAATTTCTTTGCAGAACCTTCCGTCATCGAGATGGACTTCGACCGTGGAAAAATAGCCAAGATTCTCCATAATCTGCTAACAAACGCATTCAAGTTTACCGAGGATGGAGGCCAGATCGACGTGAGAATCACGAAAGATGACCATAAACAAGTCATCATTCATGTCTGCGACAACGGAATCGGGATACCTGAAGAAGATAGGGAAAAGATATTTAAGATGTTCTATCAGGTTTCTGACAAGGACCTTTTTTCCGAAGGAATCGGGATTGGCCTGTACCTCGTCGACCAATATGTCAGGATGCACCATGGAACAGTCAATGCTTGTCCCAACTCTCCACACGGCACTGTCTTCACTGTGCAGATTCCTCTCGAAGCAAATCTTTCAATTTCAATAACGCAAAGGGGCAATGTCGAGATCGGTTCCAACTCAGATATCCGGCTACTTAACGAGCCTTCAAAGTTATATCACTACACTCTTTTGCTCGTTGACGACAACATTGAGTTCCTGGACTTCTTGAGCGAAAGCCTTGCCTCAAGCTATAAAGTCTTTCGAACTACAGAGGGAACAAAGGCATTGGATATCCTGAAAGAAGAGAAGATTGACCTTGTTATCAGCGATGTTATGATGCCGAACATGAATGGTCTGGAACTATGCAGGAAAATCAAGTCTGATAAAAAGACTTCAAGCGTTCCAGTCATTCTTCTTACAGCAAAGATAGGGGAGGAATTCCAGCTCGAAGGACTCAACACTGGTGCGGATGACTATATCACAAAGCCTTTCAATATGGATATTCTAAAGATGAGAATAGAAAAGTTCATCGAAGGAAGTTTGAATCAGCGCCTGCAGTTCAAAGGAAATATGGAGATCGAGCCGGGACGGATTGCAATTACTTGCCTTGACCAGCAATTCATAGAAAAGGCTATCGCCATTGTCGAAGAGAACCTTACAAACGTAGAGTTCTCCGTAGAATATTTGGCCGACAAACTCTGTATGTCCCGCGGATATCTTTATCGTAGAATTCTGAAAATTACAGGTAAATCTCCATTGGAATTCATTCGCGTGATCAAGATGAAACGGGCACAGCAACTGCTTGCCGAAAGCCAACTTCAAGTATCGGAAGTCGCCTATAAACTTGGATACAACTCGCCAAAGACTTTCACCAAACACTTCAAGATGGTATTTAACGTCAGTCCATCGGAATACATCAGAAGATGGAAAATAAAAGATAATTAATTTGTGCAAAGATAATAAAAGGCTGCCAAAAGGCAGCCAGTTATTAGAAATTATGTATTACAAGCCAATTACAATACAGATTGGAATGAAACGGCGGCGCCTCTGCCCGAGGGGGGCTAGATGCAGCCGGATGCTGTCTTCACTCGTCACTTCCCTCATCTCGATAGCATAACTTTGCGGATTGTACCTGTAATCAGCATTCTTCCCGTCGCAATAGGTCGTGGCAAAATAGATTTTTCCCTTATCCAAGAAACCCATCGAGGGGCCGGTCTCCTTGCAGAACAGGAAAATTGATGTGGAACCGTCGAAAGCTGAACAGCACGTACTGTAGTAAGAGGTCAAAAACAAAAGTAGGAGAGAAACTCACTACTATTCTTTTCCTTCTATTCGACTGTATTAGAATTTAAAGAAAACGCTAAGCAGCAGATTGCGAGGTCGAATCGAATATGACGTATAAGAACTTGACGCCATTTTGTTTGAGATAAGAATGTAGTTATATGTCGTCTGATTCAGCAGGTTCGTGATAGAGGCTATCAGTTGCCAACGCTCATTTATCTTGAATTCCGCTTTTAAGTCGAGGATGACAACGTTCTTATAAAGATCCTCAGCAATCTGGTTCATATAATGGTCGCCCAGCAAACTAATATTGAATCTTTCCCAAGGAGAAAAGATGAGTTCAAGACTCTGTGTCAGCTCATTGCTTTTCGATGCCATCATCATCTCCGTGTCGCTCGGTATAAAAAGATTAGAGTGAGAATACTTGACAAAAAAGATTATGTTCAGCCAATTGAACAGCCGTCCATTAATATTGCTCCCAAAAGAACATGACTTCGAGGTATACGGAAGTCTGACATTATTCCTATTCATTGAGGAACGCATATTGCTGAATGAGGCATTCATTCCAATCTTTCCTTTAAAAGAAGCAATGCCTTTGCTGATATCCATCGAAATCCTATCAGTTATCGACTTGAAAATTTCATCAACAGGAATATATCCAGAAATGTTGAAGTTTTCGGTAAACTTGCTAATATATACAAGTTCCTGATTCATGTTTCTCCTATTGTATGACCCGTTCACGAAGAAAGATTTCAGCGGATAACGATAGGACACAGAAGCGGAGGACAGAATTGACTTGTCATTCTTTGAATTAACGTTACCCTGAGTGAACGATTGGAAGTCGGTCATCACGAGCCCGGAATAAATTCGCCCTCCAAGAAGACCATTGTTCAACCCCCTTGCGTTTGCACTTACAGAAAGGTTGTTGGTTATCTGATATTTGGCAGAAACAGACGGTGCGAAATGCCATCTATCGGCACTATTTCTTTCATCAGTCTTGAAATTATCGAAAAAGTTCCTGTAATAATTCAAAGGAGTAGAAATCTCCAACTGTAACCTGTCATCAATGTAAGTGATCGAAACATCTGAATTCGCGTTAAAATATGAGAATCGAGAATCGTTATCTACGTCAGATACACCTCCAGCATCTCTAATCTCATCGACTGGAGGCGTTAAGACTGTGCTGAGATTCCAAAATTTGGCGCTCGCTCCAGCCTTAACCGAAAAAGAGAACTTGCCTAACTTTCTTTTGTATGCAATCGAAAGTTCATCAGTATAAGCATTCGTAACGATGTCCTGCTGCAGATTGAACTGCATCCTGTTTACTGTAAGGCACTGAGGCTTGCTGTCGTAGGCAGTCATTAAATCAACGCTCAGGATACTTTTCCCAATCGGCTTCCTGAATGCAAAATCATTCTTTAGCGTGAAAGGTTTCATCTTCACATTCTGCTTGCTTGGATACGTACCTGTAATGTCTGTATTTCCGTATTGATCAGAAATCATCACCTGTGTTTCATTCTTGAAATAGCTTCTCTCCGAATTTGAGAAAATTGAAACAGATGCCTCTAGCTCCCTTTGTCTATTCTTCGATGATTTTCCTGTAATATTTTGGATACTTTCCCCCTCTGTTTGAAAGAATTCAGTCTCATCATAATTAGAGGCAGTCAGATTGTCCTGGTGAAGAGAAAGCTTTAAATTAAGTTGAAAATCCTTCTTCAAATGAAAAGTGCTGTTGATATTGCCGAATACGCTGTTATTCAGTCTCGTTCGCTGATCAGACAACGGTGCTAGAGAAGGAGAAACGGAAAGGAAAGAGTTGACTCGTCTCAAGTAGGGGTTTGAAAACTCATGTCCGAAATTCAGACCTGTGTTATCGGCCTTGAGAAGGATCGTCATCTGAGTTCTCTGACCGACGTTAAGAGCCTGAGCTTCACCGCTGAATAGGCGTGGCAATCCAAGTCCAGCCTTAATTGAGCCGCTCCATTTGCTTTTTGCCTCTTCTTTGAGTATCACATTGATTGACACATGGTTACTGTATTCGACGCCCTGCATTATCTTCTCATAGACGTAGTTCTCAGTGATTTCAATGCACTCCACATCTTCCGGCTTCATGCTTCGCACCGTGGAATAGTCTCCATTTAGCATGTCAATTCCATTAATAAAAACCTCCAGAACTGACATCCCATTGTAGGTGAATGGAGAGAGGGACATTCCAGGCATTTTCGCAACCACATCCTCTAGCTTCTTGTCTCTTACATCAGTAAACGAAGCCACATTATAACGAACGACCTTTTCCAAGCCATCGTTAGAGACTGACTTGACCATTTCTTGAGCCGATGAATCCAATAAGAGCGCTAGTGAAAAAAAGATCATTGCTAGAATGTGAAGGCGGTTGGAAGCACTTCTGACGTACATATCTTGATTATTAAAGTTTCGCAAGTAAAGTAAAATAAAACAAAAAAAAACTAAGGAGGATTTTAATAATAGTCCTTAGCTTACGGGCAAAAATACCGAAATTATTTCTGAACTCAAAAGCTTTCCGAGCAAAGACGACAACGCGAATTCAAAATCCAAATGCAACTCTTTGGCAAGCGATTGACAGTCAGTTTGATTCGCCGTAGGAGGGCTTGTCTCGGAAGCGAGGAGAGCCCATTGCGGAGCTCCCCGCAGTTCCCGGGCTCAGGCCTCCGAACGCGAAAGGGAGTCAAAGCGGCTATCTTCGCATCAATCGCCAAATATCAGTAAAGATGAAGCATTTGACTCTAGAGCAAAGGTATGAAATTTATGGATATCTCCGCGCCGGCTTCAACAAGACGCAGATCGCGTCCGCGATCGGTGTTCACAAGTCGACGGTGACGCGCGAGCTGCGGCGGAAGAGAGGGATGCGTGAAGCGTGTATGGGAGAATAGCCTGCCGTTAAGGAAAGGCACACTGATAATTATCTTCTACGTTGATCGCCACCCCCTTCCCGAAATGCCAGACGATGCCGACTTTGACGAAAAGCGAAACTCTCCACTGGCCGTGGAGCTCAATCGCCTGATATTCAAAATTATCATTGGTTTTCATCCTGTGATGCAAGACAGGATGAATTCCATCCTTTCTACTATGTACCTATCACTTATCCTCCACGACCTATAGCGGTTCTCCGAGCAACGGGCATCCTCGTCTTCGAACAGGGCAACAAAGGAGTGTGTGCATGAGGCACAGAAGGCAGCGTGAACAGACAAAACTGAAGGGAGACTGCGGGGTGTTTGGTTGTGCACCGGCAACGGGAGCGACGGAGTCAGCAGAAATGGCGCATCGGAATCCATTGCCCGCGCCACTCATTAGGAATGAATGCAAGGGCCTGTCACTCATTTAGAGTACGACGGAAAGAGACTTAATCTTTCTGTGGGACTGTCTGGAACTGCAGTCACACGGACATTGGGGCAGTATCAAATCTCTGATCCTTCACGAGAGTATACCCTGTGCAAAGATAATAACTGGCTGCCAAAAGGCAGCCAGTTATTAAAAATGTTGTATGACAAATTAATTACAATCTAGGCTTCGAATTTCTTTTCTTTGGTCCGCACAATCTTTTCCTTCATCGCGTCCACGGCGGCGCTGACGGCATCCTCGAAGGATGCCGCTTTCCTCTCAATCAGGAGATCCTGTCCATACAGCCTCGTCTGGAGCTTGACATTCTTGTTCTCGGGTTCCGTGAGCAGGGAAAGGGTGACCTCGATTTCCTTCAAAGTGTCATCGAATTTTGAGAGTCTCGACACCTTTTTGTCTACGTAGTCCAGCAACTTTTGAGTGGCGTCGAATTTCAGCGATTTTACTCTAATCTCCATTTTTACCTCCACTTTTAGCCCTTGGATGGGCATTGTTATAAACCTTTTTCAGTTTCTCGACGGAGTTGTGCGTGTAAATCTGCGTCGCGGCCAATGAGGAGTGTCCAAGCAGTTCCTTGATGGCGTTGAGATCCGTTCCTTCATTCAGAAGTTCCGTGGCCAGCGTGTGTCTCAACACGTGGGGAGACTTTCTCCCGGTGATGCTCCCGACCTGTCCCAGCTCGCGCTTGACGGCCCTGTCGATGTACACCGGGTAGAGTTTCGTGCCTTTGGGTGTGACCAGCAGCGGTTCATCGGCAGATCTTCCACGCCCTTCCATCGTTTCAACTGCTTGTAAATATAAAGATATTTCCTCACAAAGTGAAGGAAGAAGCGGAATTTCTCGCATCTTGTCACCCTTGCCGTGTACCTTGAGAACTCCCCGGCCGAAATCCACGCTGCCGATCCGGAGCCTCAACAGTTCCGAACGGCGGATTCCGGTTCCGAAAAGCAGGGAGACGATCAGTCGGCGCAACCTACTCGAATAGATGGCTTCCGAAGTCTTGTCGCGACCGGTGATGAGGGCCAGATTCTCCGCGGAGACGACGCTTTCCGTGGCGGAGAAATAGTCCTGCATGGATTCTTCACGGTAAAACACGGGCAGCCGCTGCTCCATCTTCGGACGGGAGACCAGCTTCACGGGATTGGTTTTCAGCAAGCCTTCCTTCATGAGGAAGCGGCTGAAGCCGCTCAGCACGCTCAGATGCAGATGCACAGTGCGCGGACTCAACTTCTTCCCGTCCATCAGGAACACTTCGTAGTTGCGGATAATCTGCGGGACGAGGGCGGCCAGCAGGGCTTCCTCCGTCGTTGCCTCCGCGAAACGGGAGAATTCCTGCAGAACGTCCGAATAGATCTGTCGGGTGCGCGGAGCGAACCGGCGCACGTTCGTAATGTAGGTAAGGTATTTCTGAATATTGTCCGACATGTCACCCGACCGGAAACAGTCCCATTTCTGCCGCTTTCTTACGCATCAGCGCATCCGCTTCTTCAAAATTGTTCCCGATCATCCCGTCCAGGATCGCATTCTTGACATATTCTTTCAGAATGCCGATCTCCCGGCAAGGTTCGATCCCGAAGAGCTGCATCACATATTCCCCTGAAATCGGATTTTTGAAGTTGCGGATGGCATCCTTCGCTTCGACCTCCACAAGTTTCCGCTGTACAAGTTCGAAATTCTCTTTGATTCTTGCAACTTTCACCGGATTTTTCGAGGTGATGTCCGCATTGCAGAGCAGCATCAGATCGTCAATGTCGTCTCCGGCATCGAACAAAAGCCGGCGTACAGCCGAGTCCGTGACCTCTTCGTCAACCAGCGCGATCGGACGGTGATGCAGGCCGACAAGTTTCCGGACATATTTCATCTTCTCGTTGAGCGGCAACTTCAGGCGCTCAAAGATCTTCGGAACCATCCGGGCCCCGATCACCTCGTGTCCGTGAAAGGTCCAGCCGACACCCTCTTCGAAACGCTTGCTGGCAGGTTTCCCGATGTCGTGCAGCAAGGCAGCCCAGCGGAGCCAGAGATTCGGCTGCGTCCGTCGCGTCTCGACCGTGCCCCCTCCGTCCGCTTCTTTGGAATAGTCGCGCAGGGTGCCTGCGGCGATTCCCGCAGCTTCCTTCGCGGCGACATTGTCCAGCACCTGGATCGAATGGGAGAAGATATCTTTGTGTCCCTTCCCGTCTACGGATTCAACGCCTTTCAGCCGCAGCAACTCCGGAAGAATGAATTCCAGCAGCCCGGTCTCGTCCATAAGCCGGAATCCCAGGGACGGCCGAGGCGTTACGAGCATCTTGCTGAGTTCGTCGGCGATACGTTCCTTGGAGAGGATGGTCATGCGGTCCTTCATGCGTTTCATCGCCTGCAGGGATTCGGGCACGATGGTGAAGGGGTGTTCAGGGGTGCTGAGCTTGCAGACGAAACGGATCGCGCGCAGCATCCGGAGCGGATCATCGCTGTAGGTCTGCTCAGGCTCGAGCGGGGTGCGGATGACGCCTGCGTCAAGATCCCGGATACCGCCGAAAGGATCCACCAGGGCGCCATAGTCTTCCTTTTGCAGACTGAAGGCCATGGCGTTGATCGTGAAATCGCGCCGGCGCTGGTCTTCTTCCAGGGTTCCGTCCTCGACGATCGGCTTGCGCGAGTCGTGCCGATAGGATTCCTTCCGGGCGCCCACAAACTCGATCTCCATGCCTCGGTGCTTGAGCATGGCGGTCCCGAAGGTTTTGAATATGCTCACGCGGCAGCGGGGGCCGAGCCGCTGCGCCACGGCTTTCGCCAGCGCGATGCCGCTGCCCTCGACCACGATGTCGATATCGTCTTTGGCGTTTCCCAGAAAACAGTCCCGCACATAACCTCCGATCACGAAGGCCTGTACCCCCTGCTCCGCTGCGACCTCCGACACGATCCTGAAGATCGGCCGGTCCAGGAATCCTTCTTTGATTGCCGTCGAATTGCTCATGGTTCTGACTTTTGCATCGTTTCCCAATCGGGGAATTCGTTCAATTGAACAAAGGTATCGCCGCTTCGGACAAAGCCGAAGGTCTTGGTTCCGTTCGTGATCGCGAGGTACTTCACTTCCAGCGCCAGATTATACCGCAGCACTTGCTCCAGCACCTCCCGGCTCATGTCCACCTCCGGCCGTTTGCACTCGACCACCATCAAGGGAGCCGTGTCCCGACCGTACACCAAAATGTCCGCCCGGAAAAGTTTCCGCCCGAAATTCATCGACACCTCGCTCATCATCATGTGCGCAGGCACCTTCATCCGCTGCTGCAACACGCCGATGAACCATTGACGCACCCGCTCCTCCGGTGTAAGCGCCACCTGCTTCTTCCGGAGCGGATCCCAGATCAGCGCTTCCCTGTTTTCCCTGTTTTCCCCGTGTTCCCCGTGTTTCATATTCAGCTAATAATCAACATCTTACTACTTTTCCCTAGGGCAAATCCGCCCTAGGGCTTTCGATCAACAGCATCATTATCAACGGCTTGCGCATCACGACGATCGGCGACATCCTTGAGCAGCAGCCCGGCCAGGGTCATTCCGAAAATCGCCGTGACAGGCGCAATCGCGCCGTTGATCCGCGCTTTGTTGAAGGTATCCGTCTCGACGGTTCCGGCGGCTCCCCGGTTCTCCCGTACCTCCGTACCGTACACACACAGGAAGGGTTTTTTCGGGAATATGCCGCTGTGGCGCATCTGCCTGCGGATGGCGGCTGCCAGCGGACAGCCCTTTACCTTCCAAAACTCAGCGACTTGAACCCGTGTCGGATCGATCTTGAGGGCGGCTCCCATCGAGGAGAAGAGGGTCGCTCGGCTTGCGGAAGCCTGCAGCAGCAAATGAATTTTGTCCTTCAGGCTGTCCACCGCATCGATCACGTATTCGTACGCATCCAACAGAAATTGTCCGGAGGTTTCTCTGGAATATACCTCCCGAACGGCGGTGATCCGCGCGTGCGGATTGATTTCCAGGAGACGTTCCTTCAAGGCATCCACCTTGACGCGGCCGACCGTATGCACCGTCGCCATGAGCTGGCGGTTGAGATTCGAAGGCGCGATGCAGTCCGGATCCACGAGGGTCAGACGGGTGATCCCCGACCGAACCAGTCCCTCCGCGCACCAGCTGCCGACCCCGCCGACGCCGAAGAGGATGACCCGCTTTTCCGAAAGGGCCTTCATCGTGTCCGCTCCCAGCAGGAGTTCCGTACGGTTGAATATTTCTTTTTCCGTCAGCATGGACATATTCCCGGATTCCAAGACAAAAGCAGCCCGACAGAAACCGCCGGACTGCTTTCAATTTCGGATGAGCGGGTTGGACTATGCGGCCGAACCTCTTTTCATCTTGTGGGAGCAGACGGATTCGAACCGCCGACCCTCTGCTTGTAAGGCAGATGCTCTGAACCAGCTGAGCTATGCTCCCTTGTGCAAACCAGCCCGCAAGGTACTGTTTGGGGACTGCAAAGATACGGCAAAATTGCGTCCTTACAAATTTTTTGGAACATTTTCCCCTCCCGCGCGCTTTTCCGGGCGTCCATTTGAAACATTTTCACGGATTTTTCAGTATATTTGTTCGCCGACGGACCTCACCCGTCCGCCGGCACACGTCTGGGGATGTTCTGGTTTTGACAGCATCGATGCTGGACGGTAAGCACGTCGGGCTCTTCCGCGGTCGGCCCGTTAATCCTGGTCACGGAAAATTTAGTTGCCAATAACAACTACGCACTCGCTGCCTAATCTGATCTCAGATCAATTAGCTTAATCCGAGCCGCCTAGGTTGCGGTTCCGACGAGTATCCCGCGGACTTCAATCCTTCTCTGTCCGAGTTCGGGGTATCATTCAGGAAGGACGCTCCGGTGGACTCCTTTAAAGCCGGCTAAGATTAAAGGATACGCCTCGGGTGGCCCGTCTTCCGGCAGCCCCCGGCCGACAACCAAAGGAAGAATAAACGTGTAGAAAGCTGTTTGGTACGTTGTTTGGACGGCGGTTCGACTCCGCCCATCTCCACAATTTTACGGGGCTCCGCCCTTTGAAAAGCCTCGGGCTCGGGCGGCGAGCACGTTTTCCTGCAATTCCGTGGATGGAAGACCACCTGAAGTAACCAATATCCGCCACAGCCCGACACACTTTTCACGATTGTCCGCTTCTTAGACCATCTCCCTTCTCTTTCATAATATTGACAAACTGCCCGGGATGGGGGAAATTGCAAGGGATATACTGATAATTGAAAGGAAGGCTTAGATTCCTAAGGTCTTCCATCTTGACATTCATCAACTCTTTCTTCTGACAGTAACCGATTATCTGCTTGAGGTAGTAGCCTAGCTTGTTGTTACATATAATACACAGAAAGACGAAACACAACAGATTTTTCAGTTACGATACTCTATAAGACTATTTTCTGAGTAGTTTCCTTTTATCTTTTTTCTTGCCCAATAAGTTGGGTTGTATATTTAAAATCTTCAAAATGGTTTACGGGTATATTCGAGTTTCTACTGATAAACAAACAGTAGAAAATCAACGTTTCGAGATAACTCATTTCTGTAAGAAAGAGAATATAGTTGTCGATAATTGGACAGAAGAAACAGTAAGTGGAACAAAAGATCCTGAAAAACGAGCTTTAGGTAAATTAATTAAAAAAATGATTGCCGGAGATATGCTGATTTGCAGCGAACTATCAAGATTAGGCAGGAGTTTGTTCATGGTCATGGACGTTCTTTCTGCCTGTATGAAAAAAGACATTAAGTTATGGACAATTAAGGATAACTATCGATTAGGTTCAGATATAAGTAGTAAAGTTCTTGCTTTTGCGTTTGGACTTTCGGCTGAAATAGAACGAAACCTTATTTCTCAACGAACGAAAGAAGCACTTGCCAGGGTTAAGGCTGAAGGTAAAACCCTTGGTAGACCAAAAGGAGCGAGAAGTAGTAAGTATAAACTTACTGGATATGAGAATCAAATAAAACAAATGCTTCAAGAGCACACCCCACAAACACAAATAGCCAAAAGACTGAATGTAGATAGAAACACTATGCGTACATTTATTATTAATAACAATCTAAAATAAATCGGCAATTAAATTCAGCAGAACGGTCAGGGTATTTTGATGTTGTGATTGCTAATCCGCCGTATGTGGAAGCGAAAAAATTAAAACATATTGCAAGTACACTTAAAGAGTCTTTTCTAATCTATTCGGGAACAGCCGATTTAAGTATTTACTTTATTGAAAAAGGTTTAGACCTTCTAAAAAAAAATGGAGTTTTATGTTATATCACTACAAATAAATTTTTCAACACCATATATGGTGAACCTGTAAGAGAACTGTTGTCTAAGCAAAATATTAATCATATAATAAATTTTGAACAGGTTGAAGTTTTTGAAGGAATTTTAGTTTCAAGTGTAATTTTAAATATTCAAAACTGTCATTCTGAAAAAAACAATAAGTTTATTTATGAAAAATTTTACAAACTCAAGGCTAAAGAGTTTAAAGTAAAATTTTTGGAGAGGCAAAATTCATTTGGTAGTTATCAGCAAAAGTATCTTGATAAAAACGAGTGGTCTTTTGCTGATGTTTCAGAGTTACTTTTGAAAGAAAAAATTGAAAAAAATGCGATTAATTTAAAAGATATTGATGGTGTGTTTGTGTATCGTGGAGTAACAACTGGTTTTAACCCTGCCTTTATTATTTCAGATGAAAAGAAAGAAGAACTTATTAACAAAGACGCCAATAATGCAGTAGTAATAAAAAATATGCTGCAAGGTAGAAATATTCGAAAATGGTATTATAATGAAAATGATGAAAATCTAATATTTACAAGAAGAGGAATTAAAATTGCAGATTATCCCATTTTAGAGAGTTATTTGCTCCAATTCTTTAACAAATTAAAGCCTAAAACAAAATCCACTGATGAAGAAGGCAGAAAACCTGGTAATTACAAATGGTTCGAGATTTTAGACAACACAGCATACTATAAACATTTTGAAAAATCAGAGAAAATAATTTGGGGATTGACAGCTGACAAATGGGCTTTTGCATATGATGACAAACAACACTATTTGCCGAGCAATGGTTATATATTAACATCTGATAATGTACCTGTTAAGTATTTGTTAGGATTGTTAAACAGTAAGTTGCTACAATATTATTTTGGATTTATTGGAGTTATGACAGCAGGAGGTGCATATACATTAAAAGCTGCTACAATAGAAGCATTACCTATTGTTGTATCAAATGAACAACCCATTATTTCTCTTGTCAATCAAATCCTTGATGCCAAAAAAGAAAACCCACAAGCCGACACTTCAGATTTAGAAAATCAAATCGATATCCTTGTTTACAAACTCTACAACCTAACTTACGATGAAGCAAAAATCATTGACCCTGAAATTGAAAATATAATCAGTAGAGAAGAATATGATGCAGATATAGATGGTTTTAAATAATATTTCTAAAACAGAGAGAGTTGTGTTTTGTCTTCTTTTAGAGGGTAAAATACACCGATTATTATAAATGGATTAGGTCCTACATTATGAAATTTTTGAGTAGTCCCAAGGAAAAAATATATATCACATTTGTTTACCATGTAATCGAAATATCTCTCTTTAACTTTCTGACAGGCTAATTCTTCATTGCCATCTTTTAAACAATTCCAGTACAAAGCACCTAATTCCCAATCTTCTACCATTAAAGTTCGTTCTTTATCGTCTTCGGTGGTAAAAACGTAAGAAAATTTGTAGGGTAATTTCCTTGCTACATGGAATATTCTTTTGGTCTCTTCATTGTCGAACAAATTACCTTGTGCTTGTTTTGCAATAATAGCGTCAAGTTTTTTCTTATCCCACTCTCGTTCACATGGTTCCCATATAAAGTCGATAACTTTCTGGGGCTTGAGTACGGCTAAGGATGTTCCAATGTTCTCATCTTTTGCTTCTTCAATTAAAACCGACATATCGGTGTAAACATTTTTAAGAGCAATCTCTTTTCGTAACGCCCAGTTTTTCGTAGGTGGAATACTTTCACCAATAATAATTTCTTTGTTTAAATCTGCCGGACGATAACTCTCTTTTCTGAAATCTTTTGTATTGCGAACAATATCCATTTCTATCCATTGCCATTTATCATATTGATCGGCATATTTTAATTTTCGGTAAGGAACAGGATATATTCTAACCCACGAACCATCTTCTTTAAAACCTGCTGTACAAACCAACTCGTCGTATGTGGCTGAAAGCGTAGGATATGTTTTTACGGATATAAGAATTCGGGTAAAAGCCATGGGTTTACAGTTCTTTTAATCTGTAGTCAGTTTCAGGTAATTGCATCAGAGCATTCGCTACGCAAGTTCGGTGGCACTGTTTCGGGTCTTTCTCAAAACAAGTCAGCGCTACTCGCTTACCTTTATCTAAAAAACTGCGAATAGTGAGAATTGAAGCTTTATTTTCCGCCAAAGTCGTTTCCTTATATTCTTGAAACAGACCATTATAATCTGCTTGTGTATGCAGTTCTTGTCTCTTGTCAGAAACAATGCCTAAGTCAGGGATGTGGATGTATTCAATATCAGCACCTTTACAAGCTAACTCAAGAGTTTTTTTAGAAAAACCGTATTTCTGACTGTAAGCGTTCTTTCGAACATCACAAAGTACATGTACATCATTAATTATCAGCTTGTTTATGTAAGTTTCCAAGGAAATTCCTTCGTAACCGATAGTAAAAAGTTGTTTTTCGGGATAGTGTCGCTTTTGTTGTTCAATAGCATTGAGTTCTTTGCTGTTCAGTAAGTTTTTTGCAATAGTGCTTTTTGTTGCGTAATACGGATATTGGCAATATGTGTAGCGAATTAAGTCTGTTTGTGTTAAATTACCGAATTGTGCTTTCACATTAAGAAGGCTTTCCCTGTCCTCCAGTTTAAGTGTATTAATGAAGCCGTCGCCTTTTATTAATTTGTAAAACCGGACTTTCCCATTTTCTACAATTTTGCAATAACCGTATTTGGCAAGTGTCACTATATCCTGATTTGCTTGAAAGGAGAAACAGCCATAACGATACGGAACAAAATCAAAGGACTTTGTTTCTTGCTTGCGAGTGAACAAAAACAAGTATTTTTGAAACTGTTTGGCGGTAAGTTCCCCATCAAACACACTTAACAGAGCCAGTATTATTTTTCTTCTGTAATACATTTTTCAATGTAAAAGTACAAAAAATATTCTTCATGTACGTTTACTTATCCTGCATATAAGACGTCATACTATCCTTATCCTTCTACTACTGCTATTTCTTCATCCGTAAGCCCATATAGTTGATATACCAATTGATCTATTGCATCTTCCCATTCTGAAGTATCGGTTTGTGGATTTTCCTTCTTAGTTTCAAGGATTTGATTGACAAGGGAAATTATTGGTTTTTGATTCACATCAGTTTTTGGCAGTGGAATATTTAGTAATGGCTCTTTGTCAACTTGAAAATTTTCACCTTGCATTTTTCCTCTATAGCGTAACCAAAAAGCAACAAGTTTGGAGTTGAGTAAACCAGTTAAAAATTTCATATTCCAGCGTAGAGTTTTTATTATATAAAAAGTTTGTGTAACATAACAATCAAATGAAGAGTAAGAAAACACTGGTTTCCCAACACATTTCCTTTGTGATATTATTTTTTCCCCAATAAAAAATCTTTCTTCTCGTGCTCTGTGCAAGCCATATGGTTTATTGTCTGAAGTAATTATTGAAATAAACTTATCTAAATGTTGTTTTATTTTAGGGAATTTATTTAAACTGTTTGGATTATTATATTTTGAATTTGTGTAAATCAACCATAATTTATTTCTTCCATCAGTATAGTAACGTTGAATTTGCTCAGTTGTAAAATATGGCTTAATCAGTTTGCTTTCTTCTTTTGACAAGTTTAGCCTGCTTTTTTCTTTTTCTGATAATCCAAAAATACCGTCTCCGATATTATACTTCCCAAGTTTGCGCTGATTTTTTTTATTCAAAAAATCTTGTGGAAATACAATCCCTTGGGCAATTTCACTTGCATTAAAATATAATTTATTGTTCTTTATTTTATCTAAAATTACATCATTGCCAGAAAATGTAAGCAATTTATTTATATAATTTTCCCGCAAAAATGTATGTTTTTGAAATTGTGTTTTTGGGGTTTGTTTATTTGCTAGCAAGTCTACTAAATCAAATTTATTTGCATTGTTTAATAGTTTTTTCACATCAATTAGATAATTATTCGCCTGGTTGTTTTTTCTAAAAAACATTACCATCGTTTGAATAC
>JGI24710J26742_10000601_pt1 | contig 33365 bp, 31 predicted proteins | sample BioPla2DNA2_FD_26742 | JGI IMG/M metagenome (IMG submission 26742)
AAATTACGGTATCTGTACTGGATGCAGGCCCAATGGACCTTCAGATTGGTGCCAATGAGGGTCAGATTATGTCTGTAAGAATACCGAAGGTGACACCTCAGACTCTCGGAGTTGATAAGGTAAACATCGGAACAGCAGACGGTGCACAGAAAGCAATTACTCTTCTTGATATAGCCATTAACGAGGTATCAGCCATAAGGTCTAAGCTTGGTGCATACCAAAACCGTCTTGAGCATTCCATATCCAATCTGGACGTTACATCAGAGAACATGACAGAATCATTATCCCGTATTGAGGATGTGGACATGGCAGAGGAAATGGCAGAATATACACAGAAGAATGTTCTTGCACAGGCAGGTACCGCCATGCTGGCACAGGCTAATATGAGACCACAGAACGTATTATCCTTACTACAGCAGTAGTACGATGGCAAGAAGGCTAATACAATAATGTGGAGGTANTATATATGACTAGAGAAGCTATGCAATCTTTTGCCACACGAATAACGCAGGCATCCAGAAGTGAATTAATTGTAATCATGTATGAAATGACTTTAGCTAAGATTGAAGAGGCTGAGAAGTTATTTCAGGAGAATGACCTTTATAATTATGATAAGGAGCTTAAAGGAGCACAGAAGTATGTAAGCGAACTTATGGCAACCTTAGATTACAGATATAAGATTTCTTATGATTTACTTAGTCTTTATCTATATACGAATAAGCATATAATAACGGCTATTGTAAGGCAGGACCCAAGAACCCTTCAGAATGCGAAAAGAATATTAGAAAAGCTGTTAAGTGGGTTTAAGGAAGTTAGTAAGGCTGATAAAAGCGGTCCTATGATGCGTAACACCCAACAGCTCTACGCGGGCTTAACCTACGGCAAGGGATCCTTAAATGAGACGTTTATAGATCCCGGTAATAAAAGCCGAGGGTTCATTGCATAAAGCCACATACTAAAGAGACATATGAAAGTACATAAGAGAGAAGCTACAAAAGAAGATTACAACAAATGGTGACCTGGAATATACTAAAGAAAAGACGGAGATTCCTATTTAGCAAACAGGCAGTCCATTTTTCAATGGGCTGCCTGTTTGTGTTGTAAAGAAATTAGGATTTTGTTTCCATATAGCTTTTTTCAGAGGCCTTGGCTTGTTTTAATAAATATTTATACCGATTCTGTATCGCATTCAATTCGTATATGCAGCTGTCAATTAAGTCGGGATCAACAACGTATTCAAACTGTGAGTATGCCGCCTCTAAGGCAAGCTTCGTCTTATTAATTTCCTTTAATAGAAGATCTTCAGTTGGGCGCTTTTTTCTGGAGAATAATTTCATTTTCACCATCACTTTCCCTAGTATTATGTTATTAGTATAGTCAGAATAATATCCAATTATTCTTTTAGTTAGAATATTTTGGATAAAAACGTATATATTATTATAGGTTGTATTAAGAGTATTAGAAGGATCAGTGGTAAATATTATGGAAAAGCTCATATTAATTATAATTATTATTGCATGTGTAGCTTTTATCGGATTCTGCATTATCAGGAAGAGGTCGGATCTGATAATGGATTTTTTGCTTAGAGCATTTGTGGGAACCGCAGGAATCTATCTTTTGGATTTTGTTCTAAGGCTTGGTGGCTACCACATCTCAGTCGGTGTTAATGCTTTCACGATTCTTTCTAACGGACTTTTAGGACTTCCCGGATTTATTTTGCTCTACGGATTGGCTTTCTATTACTCCATCTGACATAATTTGTGCAAATCATCATCTAAAATACGGTTTTTTTGTAGAAAGGTACAAAAATCAAAAAAGCAAAAGGAATATATTGACAATAGCTTCTAAATTATGTATTCTTAGATTATCCCTTCCATATATCTTAGCCATACGGCTGTTCGCAATGTTATTTCTGCGTTTATTCNATTAACTTAGTAATCAATTTTATATCGTTATATTCATAACAGGAGGTAAGACCTTGTATAAGCTATTGGCTGTTTATGATAGTGATATATTGTATGCATCCCGTCTTATGGAGTATTTCAATAAATGTGATTGGGAGGACTTTGAGGCCTTACTGTTCACTAAAAAGGAAAGCCTGTTGGAGTTCTTAAAAAATCAGCCAATTGAAATTCTTTTATGGGGAGGGGAGGATTTTTCCAATAAAATTAAGATAGAAAATATAAAGTATATTTTTAGGCTTAGCTCCGAAAAAAACGGTATAAATGAAAAGGCCGGGGAAATTTATAAATATCAGTCGGCTGAAAAGATTGCCTCAGAAATATTATCATGCTATACGAGANTGGAGGACAATAACAGTAATGAGCTTCAGGGCAGGGCCAAGTTTATCGGTGTTTTTTCACCTGTCCCCGGAGAAGAGAAGCTATCCTATGCCTGGGCATTGGCTAAAGGACTGTCTGGCAAAGGAAAGGTATTGTATATATCCTTTGAGCAGTTACCTGTATCCTTTATGATAAATAATGAAAGNAGCAATCGGTCAATGTCTGAGCTTATATATTACCTAAGGGAAAGAAAAGAGGACTATATTAGTAAAATTAAAGCCTATCTTAATTATTCGGAAAAGCTTTCATATCTTTCGGGGCCTTCCCATGGATTCGATTTGTTAACAATATGCAAAGAGGATATTGTCAGGTTTATGGATGATATAAGAGAGCATACGGATTATGAGCTGGTAGTATTCTATTTAGGAATATACACGGAAGCAACCATGGAAATTTTAAGTCGTTGTAGTGTGAAATGCATTGCAGCATGCGCATCACCTTATGAAGAGCTGGTATCGAAGGAATGGGAGGAACAGATGANGCTTTCCGGTATTATGGTGGAGCAACTGAATATCAACAGAATCATACTTCCTACTACCGGGCAGATAGCAGGTGACAAACCTTTACCGGAGAATATATATACCGCTATAAAGCCTATGACGGAGGAATTGATTGCTGAAATATTGTCTGAAAGGAGCCGTCATGAGCTGTTTAAAGGATAAGCTGCAACAGGATGTGCTTGACAGTATCGATCTGAACGCTGAGATATCTGATGAGAAGCTTTTTAATACCATAGACGAGGTTTTGGTTCATAAGAGCAGAGAGAATTATATCAGCATGCAGGAAAAAAGAAGGCTTAGAAGAGAAATCTTCAATTCCATACGCAGGCTGGATGTTCTCCAGGATATGATAGAGGATCCAACCATAACTGAAATCATGGTTAATGGCATAAGTGATATATTTTATGAGCAAGACGGTGTTGTTTTTCGAAGTGCAAAAAGCTTTGAATCTGAGGAAAAATTGGAGGATGTGATACAGCAGATGGTATCTCATTCTAACCGTATCGTTAATGCCTCTAGTCCAATAGTTGATTCCAGATTACCGGATGGCTCCAGGGTGAATATTGTTCTTCCTCCCATAGCCATAGACGGACCTGTGATTACGATTAGAAGATTTCCCGAAAATGCAATCACAATTGATATGCTAATCGAATACGGATCCATAACCCAAGAGGCTGCCTCATTTTTGGAAAAGCTGGTTATCGCGAAATACAATATATTCATAAGCGGTGGGACAAGCTCGGGTAAAACCACATTTCTCAATGTGCTGTCAAATTATATACCTAACGGTGAACGGATTATAACAATTGAGGATTCTGCTGAATTACAGTTGAAGGGAATTGACAACTTGGTTCGTATGGAGGTCAGGAACGGTAACACTGAGGGTAATAATCAAGTCACAATAAGAGATCTGATAAAGACGTCCCTAAGGATGAGACCGGATAGGATTATCGTGGGAGAGGTTAGAGATGAGGCCGCAATCGATATGTTACAGGCTCTTAATACAGGACATGAAGGCTCGCTTTCTACAGGTCACGCCAACTCTCCGGCCGATATGCTAAGTCGACTGGAATCTCTGGTTCTTCTGGGAGCGGATATCCCTCTTATGGCCGTACGAAGACAGATTGCATCTGCCATAGATATAATCGTTCATTTAGGAAGGCTTAGAGATAAGTCAAGAAGGGTACTGGAAATAGCCGAGGTAATCGGTATGGATAATAATGAAATCACCTTAAACCCTCTATATAGGTTCAAAGAATATGGAGAGGAAGATGGAAAGATAACAGGAAATCTGGAGGTGGTCAATGAATTACACTATACTGAGAAGCTAATACGTGCCGGTATTAAGCCATAGGCTTCAAAGAAGGGTGGTTTAATGATTGAAAATTATGATATATACCGATTTTCATTGAAGGAAAAGATAAGGTATACCATTGAAGGATTAATAGTTGTTATGGTATTGGGAGGCGTCTTTTATAAGAGTATATTTGGTATTATAATGCTAAGCCCCTTAATCTGTTTATATTATAAAAATAAGAATAAGGAGCTGATAAAAAAGAGAAAATGGCAGTTAAATCTTGAATTTCGTGACGGTATTAACAGTCTGTCTTCCGCCTTATCGGCAGGATATAGCGCAGAGCATGCATTTATAGAGGCTATTAAGGATTTAAAGCAAATATATCCCGAGGGAGCCATGATTATCAGGGAGTTCACCTATCTTGTCAAGCGAATTCAGATAAATATAACGGTAGAAAAGGCACTGAGTGATTTTGGCGAACGTAGCAATATTGAGGATATAATCAGCTTTGCAGAGGTTTTTGCCACAGCTAAACGCACCGGCGGAGATATGGTTCAAATTATTAAGGCGACCGGAAATATAATTAGCAATAAGCTGGAGATAAAACGGGAGATTTTAACCATGATTGCTGCTAAGAAATTCGAAGCCACCATAATGAAGTTCGTTCCCGTGGGTATATTGTGCTATCTGTCTGTTTTCTCACCTGGCTTCTTAGACCCCTTATATTATAACTTATTCGGAATTCTCGTAATGACATTTCTTCTGCTAATCTATCTGTTTACTTATCGTATTATCGATAAAATCATCGCTATAGAATTATAAGGATTATTATCATGCTATATGTAAATCTGTTAATAGTTATTCTTTTACTACTTTTATATATTTTGTCTCTGAGGCATCCTGAAAATATGCCTTCAGACATAGACAAAGGGCAACATAAGCTTTATTTTCTTTATCCTATGGCCGATTTAATCCTATCAAAGACCGGCCTTAAGAANAAAGTATTAAATAAAGTTGATATATCGAGAAAGATTCAGGCTCTTAACATTTCCGATCATAAAGACACACAAATAAGGCTTTACTGGTATCAGAAAACATCTCTTGTCGCTCTTATAATTTTTGCCTTTTCATGTATTTCTTTGATTGCTTCCATTCAGTCTGCTGTAACTAAATCCGAAATCTTTGGAACTAATATAATAAGACCGGAGGAGGGCGAGAACAGCAGGCCGTTAAAGCTTAAATTTCGTATGGAAAACAAGGAAGATAGCGGTGATATATATGAGGATGAGATAGTCGTACAGAATATGAAGCGTATTTATTCCGATGAGGAATGGAAAGAGGTATTGGGTAAAGCCATTCCATATCTGGAGATTATGATGCTTGGAGACAATGAGGCCGCAGAACATGTAAGTAAAGATTTATCCTTTATCAGAAGTATCCCCGATACAGGAATAACTGTCGAATGGATACCAAATGATTACCGCCTGATTTCAGGTAACGGAGTACTTTTTAATGAGAAAATACCGGATGAGGGAAAAGAAACCACGGTTACCGCCGTCTTAAAATACAAAGACAGAAGGGTGGAGCATACAATACCCTTGACAATATGGCCGATTAAGTCGGATCAGAAGAGAGTTCTTCTAAAGGAGCTTCAGAATACCCTTGACATAATCGAGGAGGAGACCGGAATGTCTAAGGAATGGCATCTTCCCGAACAGGTAGGAAATTATTCTGTTACATGGTATATGCCTGAAAGTGATATAGCATTATCAATTCTAATAATTGGCGTGTTCGGCTCCGTACTGATTTGGTTTTACAGGGACAGGCACCTTGATAACAGTATGAAGCTTAGACAGAATCAAATGCTTCTCGATTATCCTGAGATAATTAATAAGTTCAATCTACTGGTTAACGCAGGAATGACCATTAAGCAGGCATGGAGCAAGATAGCGCAGGATTACAGGCAGAGGATAGAAGATAAAAGGGGATGTAGGCGATATGCATATGAAGAAATGCTTTATACATTAAATGAGCTTAGACTGGGGATTCCCGAGGCAAATGCTTATGAACAGTTTGGCATAAGAGTGGGACTGCTACCTTATATGAAATTTAGCTCTGTGCTTATACAGAATTTAAAGAAGGGAAGCAGGAACATGGTAGAAATACTTAGACAAGAGGCTATGGAGGCCTTTGGTGAACGAAAGGAAAATACAAAAAGGCTTGGTGAAGAAGCGTCTACAAAGCTGCTTGGGCCGATGATAATGCTACTGTTAGTGGTATTGGTCATTATAATCATACCGGCATTTATCTCGTTTAGAATGTAGAAATATGTATACGTTTATAAATNTTTAGAAAGGAAGCTNCTTATAAGGCGGTGTATGAAAGAATGAAAAATAAAATTATTAATTTCTTTAATTCAGATGTTGATGGTATTGGTGTTGTGGAAATAATTTTAATACTTTTGGTATTAATACTGCTGGTGGTAATTTTTCGAGAGCAAATAACTAATATAATCAACAGCGTATTTGAGACTATTAACGAACAGGTTGATACATTAAATACACCATAAGAGGGCGGTTACAGTTGGAAAGATATAATAGACACCGATGTCATGAAGGATCAATAACCGTATTTTTAAGTCTTATACTATTATTAGTCCTATCCTTAGTCTTAACGGTTATAGAGGGAGCCAGGCAAAGCACCGCGAGAATATTTGCCGAGAGATCATTAATAACCTCCATGGATTCTGTCCTGGCCGGGTTTTATGGACCCCTAATGAAGGAATACCATATTCTTGGACTGTATGCTTCTGACGGTGAGGCATCNGAGACAGACAGCATAATAGCTCAAAATATGCTGGATTATATTTCCTATACACTAAGCCCCGGCCAAGGNCTTTATGGTGCATATTATCGTTTGAATATGCATAACACCTCATTGGAAACGCTGGAGATTTTGGACAAAGTCATGCTTGTAGATTATAGAGGAAAGATATTTACTCATGAGGTCACAGAATATATGAAATACAAAACCTTAGGAAATGTGGCAGAGTTCTTTTTGGATAAGGCATCATTACTCGAGCAACCCAAAAAAGTCAGTGTTATATACGAGGAAAAAGTGGCTCTGGAGGAGAAGCTGGTTACCATAGACGAGGGAATTCTTGCTCTGATGAAATACATCGACGGTCTATCCACAAGCAGAAAGGGACTTCTTAAGGGAAAGAGCGGTACTCTAAGGACTGAGCAATGCTATGCAAAGAAAATCTTATTTGGATCTCCGACCATGGAAAGCGTAGGAATAAATAACGAAGCCATATTCCTTGCTTTACAGGATGAATATACAGACCCGACAGAGTCTTTGAAAATGATTGACAGCAGCTTTGAAAGGCTGGAAAAAATAAGTGCTGCCGTGGGAGATCTAAACGGTAGAATAGATAATATTCGGGAGGAGAAGGAAAAGGAGGAAGAAACCCTCAAGCAGCTGGAGGAAAGATTAGCGGATAGTGAGAAAAAAGAAATCGACACGGATGATATTAAATCCGATATTACCGAGGCAGAGGAAAGAATCTCCGAGCTTGATGAGGAAAAGGAAACCATACTGCAGGATATAGAGGCCTATAAAGAGGAGGAAATGAACTGCATAAATACCATAAGAACCTATGGCTTTAAAATCAGTGAGTTAGCTTCCGGAAGCCTAACCGCAACGGAACAGGCGATTGCGGAATTGGAACAAATAATTATAACTTCACAGGAAGCGGGACCGCTAATTATTTCATATGAGAACAGTCTTGAAAGACATAAGGGCAGCTTGGATGAAAGTGTATTGGGCAGCCTTTTGGAGGGACTTGAGGAGATTAAAAGGTATCAGACAGATAACGAAAACGGCTATGATTTTCCCGGGATGAAGGAGAAGCTTGCCAATAATTACNAAGTGCTCAGAGTATGTGTAGATAACTTTGACAAAGGNAGCATTGCATTATCGGATCTGGATTACAAAGGTGCGAAAAAAGCCTATGATGAAGCGACTAAAGCGATACTTTCATATGATACTAACGGACTTAATATTAATTACAGTACTCTGGTAATCGATGATGAGGACACACCGGATTATTTGGACAGCATTAAGGAGCTTATAGAAGAAGGCATAACCAGCCTGGTAATTGATCCTAAGACCATATCGGAAAACGAAATATCAATGGAGATGCTGCCGTCTGTAATAGAAATGATTTCAGATAACAGCGAGGGGTTTTCTTTTTCGACTATGTTCAAGGGAATGAGTATCGGGAATAAAAGCACTGGCATGGGAGGCCTGTTTGGCAGTTTCGGTGATTATAGCCTTGGGGCACTTATTGGTAATGCTGCCGATGAGATACTGGAAAGAATATTGGTTCAGCAATATATAGATGAGCACTATTATAGATTTCCGGTTAAAGAGGAAGAAAAGGAAGGAAGAAAGCCGACAGTGCTGACCTATGAATGGGAATATCTTATCTGTGGCAATGGCATCGATAAGGAGAATTTACAGGCAGTCATCGGAAGACTGATACTGTTAAGAACTCTCTTGAATTTTGTAACCATACTGGGTGACAAGGAGAAATGGAGCGAGGCAAAAACCATAGCCTCCAAGCTGGTGGGCTTTACGGGGCTTCCTATATTAGTCGCAATCACGCAAGGATTACTGATGATATTATTAGCATTCGCCTCCGGTCTGGTAGATACCTGTGCTTTGTTAATTGGTAAGGAGCTACCGATTCTAAAGAAAAAGGTGGAGTTAAGATATAGCGACCTGCTGATACTGACCAGAGACAATATACGAAGCAAGGCCTCGGGATATAAAGATGAAAATGGCTTTTCCTATAAAGATTACCTGACATTATTCCTGTGCCTGACCAATAGACGAAAGCTTACATATCGTATGATGGATTTAATCCAGGAAAACATTAAAGTCAGATATGGAGTAGACTTCAATATGCAAAACTGTGTATTTGGATATGAAGCCAAAGCCACGTTCAAGGTTAAGCCTGCTTTTACAACTCTTCAGTTCATGCATAAANATATAAATAAAGATATAAATAAAGAGCTTGAACTTTTGACACATTATAGCTACTGATAAAGATAAAGCCCTTAATAAGGTGGTTTGGAATGTCCGCTCTTCTAAAGAAATTTTCATATCTTATATCAAATCTATTAAATCAATCAAATCAAATAAGTCTCTCTCCAAGAAATCATTTGCATATATTACATTTATTAGAAGAACGGGCATTCCAGACCACATTATAGGGGGAATATGAAGCTGAGAAAGAAATTATCTAATATAAAACGAAGAAATTCAAATGCCTCTCTGACAGTAGAGGCATCATTGATACTCCCGCTCTTTTTATTCCTGTTTATGTGCTTTCTGTATATTTTACAGACAATTATCTTTCAAGAGAGCCTACAGAAGGCCATGACAGAAGCGGGATTAAGTATGGCAAGGGCGGCATATGTGTATTCGGATTTTCAGGACGCAGATGATATCGAATCCATAGAATCCTCCTTTTTGGATGAGAAAATTCAGACCGGATTACAGGAGATAACCGGAGCAATTGTCAATAGGGTAGGAATTAAATATGCCGTAGAAAGTAAACTTAGCAAGGTTAAGAGAAATCACCCTTTTATAGTCGGGGGCTTCGACGGAATAAGCTTCGACGGCTCTAAGGTGCTACAGGGTAATAATGACATTGATATTATTGCCAGGTATAGGATTAGAATTCCCATTAAGCTTTTTGACCTTCTTGAAATGGATACCATACAAAGAGTAAGGCTTCGTGGATGGAATGGCCATCAGCTTACGGCTCTCTATTCTTTTGTTGAGGAGGAGGACAATGATGAGACGATGGTATATGTTACCGAGAGTGGCACGGTATATCACAGAAGCAGAAGCTGCTCCCATATAAGCTTGTCGGTAGAAGCCATTATCGGTAAGCCAACCTGGCAGAGAAACAAAAACGGAGGGAAATATTATGAGTGTAAAGCCTGCTGCCGTGGTAAGGAATCTGAGACGGGAACCTTTTATATCACAGCATACGGTGACAGGTATCACAGTGATAAGGAATGTTCAAAAATAAAAAGAAATGTAAAGAAAATACCTCTTTCGGAGGTAGGAGACAGATTGCCATGTAAACGCTGTGGAAAATAAATTACAGGAGATAAATTATAGATGTGGAATTATGTTGGAAGAGGATTAGTTGGCATTTTGCTGATTATAACTTCAGTTCAGGATATTAGGTGGAAGAAGATAAGACTGTGGGTAGTAATACTGGGTATGGTGCTTATATGTATTTGCATCCCTTTTTCGACGACGTTATCTGTTTTGGACAGATTGCTGGGAATTACGCCTGGTATAGGAGTATTAATTCTTAGTAAGCTAACATCAGGAAAAATAGGCATGGGTGACGGGTTGATTCTGGGAGTTACCGGAATAGAACTGGGATTCTGGGGCAATATGGAGTTGTTTGCTCTTGCATTATTATTCGCAGCCCTATTCTCCATTGTACTATTGATACTAAGGCGTGCAGACAGAAAGAAGGCTATTCCTTTTATACCGTTTATCCTGCTGGCATATATCGTTCTTATGGTACAGATTAAGTGAATGAAAGGGGGACATATACGGTGAAAAAGGTTAAGGCAAGCTTTACCGTAGAGGCTGTATTTGTTATGCCTATCGTATTATTTACCATGGTTTTTATAATATATTTGTCATTTTACCTTCATGATTACAGCAGAATACAGTCAGTTACGGATTCGGTTTTACATAAGGCCATACTATATCATAAGCATGGAGCCGATATTGCCACAGGTAGAGTCAACTATGAAGAAATAAATCAGGGATTAGTCAGCCGAATATTTAATAAGTCCGGCACAACGGCAGCCGATGTAGAAGCATATCTAAGAAAGAGACTATCCGATTGCTTTCTTGCCACAGAAATTAAAGAGGTTAGAGTTACTAAAGGAGTTCTAAGCATTTCTGCCAGAGTAGAGGGGAAATTTAAATGTCCATTTAGGGGAGTTTTGAAGATGCTATCCTTTGACAAATCCTTGGTATTTGAGGCTAAGTCTGCATACCATAATCCTGCCGAATCGGTACGTATATCAGAGGTCATATTAGATACCGGTTCAAGGGTAAAGGGGTTTGATGAATTAAAGGAAAAGCTAGGGAAGCTTTTACCGGATTAAAAGGAGGATAACGATGGAAGTCAGCTATAAAAGGGATCTTCATAGCAGTTATCTTGTTTTACACAAGAAAGATAACAGCGATGACGAGTACTATTGTGTACATATGTTACAGGCGAATAATCTTAAGGGTGTTATAAGACCCGAGCCGAGGACTATCGATAATAGGGTTTTATATTACTACGATATTACTTCAAAGCAATCCATGGAAACCCTATATACGAAGAATACAATTAGTTATGAGAGAGTTAAGGGGCTATTTAGTAATCTGGCTGATTTGGTAGAGCAAACCTACGAATATCTCCTTAATGAGAATGATCTGATTCTGGAACCGGAGCATATGTATATCGACCTGGCAACCACGCAACTTAATATATGCTATTATCCCGGATACAACAAAGATTTAAGAAATCAGATAGTATCATTAACAGAGCATATAATGAATAAGCTGGAATACGGTGACAGAGATGCTGTTCTTTATGTGTACAACCTATATGCGGTGTGTCGTGACGAAGGGTTTTCCTTTAGTAAATTACTGTCGGCCATACGTGGAAGTAAAAGGGATATAAAAGATATAAGAAATCCCTATGCCAATCTATCTGAAGCGAAACCTGAAACAGACGACAAGGCCAGGGAAAACCAAATACCCGTTATGCCGGAGAAAATATATGATGACACCGAGCAGTATTATTATCCCTTGAGAACCTATATCTATACGGGGGCAAGCATCATAGGAGGCATAGCCCTGCTAATCTTAGCCATAAGCACAAGAATTATATATACTTCTATGGGAAAAAGAATAGATTACGGCAAGCTTACGGCCCTGCTTTTAGTTTTATTGATTATAATCGGTTATCTGATGAAAATCATTTGGAATAAGAATAACAGGCTGACCAGAATCATCAGCAGGCATGAATATATCGATCCGAGGCCTGAAAGAATAAGCCCTAAAGAGCCTTATGTAAAGAAAATTCCTGATGAAGGGAAAGAAAAACCGTCCAATCCTACTGTTTTGCTAAACAAAGTGACTCCATACTCAGGATGCTACCTGGAGCCTGAGGATAATGCGGCATATGATATTATAAACATTAACGAATTTCCCTTTATTATCGGCAAACAAAAAGACAATGTAGATTATTTTCTGGATAATGAAGTGATAAGCAGATATCATGTCAAGATAACCAGAGGGGATAACATATATTATATAACGGATCTGAATTCGACGAACGGGACCTGTCTAAACGGAGAACCTCTGTCCTGTTATCAAAGATATGAAATTCTGAAAGGCAATGAGGTGACAATCGCCGGAATCAGATATTTCTTTCAAACCAATGAAGAATAAAACTAAATTAGCGGTTTACACCGCTTTTTTGTTGAGAAAATATATTGTACATGACTGTGTAAGAATGTTACAATAATAGCAATATGACATATGAAATGGGGTATATATGTGAAAAAATATGTAATGGCTCTCGATCAAGGGACAACAAGCTCCCGTTGTATTATATTTGATAAAGCAGGCAATATAAAGAGTATGGCTCAGAAGGAATTTACACAGTATTATCCCAAGCCGGGTTGGGTTGAGCATGATCCGGTGGAGATATGGTCATCACAGATTTCGGTGGCAACTGAAGCCATGGCAAAGCTGGGAGCCGGAGCGGATGAGATTGCTTCAATTGGCATAACAAATCAGAGGGAAACAACAATCGCGTGGAATAAGAATACCGGACAGCCTGTATACAATGCGATTGTCTGGCAGTGCAGAAGAACCTCAGAGATGATAGATGAACTAAAGTTAAAGGGCTTGGAGCCATATATAAAAGAGACGACGGGATTGATTCCGGATGCATACTTTTCCGGTACAAAGATAAAATGGATATTGGATAAGGTTCCCGGTGCGAGAAAGGAAGCCGAGAAAGGAAACCTTCTCTTTGGAACGGTGGACACATGGCTGATATGGAATCTGACTAAAGGAAGAACCTTTGTCACGGATTATACCAATGCTTCCAGAACCATGATATTTAATATTAAGGAGCTAAAATGGGACGAAAAGCTGTTAAAGGAGCTTGACATACCATATGCCATGCTNCCTGAGGTTAAACCGTCGAGTTGTATTTATGGTTACACGGACAGAGCGATTTTTGGTGAAGAGATACCCATTTCCGGGGCGGCAGGAGATCAGCAGGCGGCATTGTTCGGTCAATGCTGCTTTGACAAGGGAGAGGCTAAAAACACCTATGGTACAGGCTGCTTCCTACTGATGAACACAGGAGAAGAGGCCGTCATAAGCAAACATGGTTTATTAACGACAATAGCGGCATGCTCGGATAACAAAGCAGTATATGCACTGGAGGGAAGTGTATTTGTGGCCGGAGCCGCCGTTCAATGGCTTAGAGATGAACTAAGATTAATTCGCACCGCTGCCGAAAGTGAGAAATATGCCCGTGAGGTGGAGGATTCTAACGGAATATATGTTATTCCCGCATTTACCGGATTGGGAGCTCCATATTGGGACCAGTATGCCAGAGGTGCTATTATAGGGATTACCAGGGGCTGTAATCGAGAACATATTATTCGAGCCACATTGGAATCAATAGCCTATCAGACATATGATGTTTTAAAGGCCATGGAAAATGATATGCAGGAAAGTCTAAAATCCCTTAGAGTGGACGGAGGAGCCTGTGCCAACAGTTTTCTTATGCAGTTTCAGGCAGATATTCTGGATACACAGGTTCTAAAGCCTGATTGTATTGAGACAACCGCTTTAGGGGCGGCATATCTGGCGGGTCTTTCGGTGGGCTTTTGGCGGAGCAAGGAAGAAATCAAGAAAAACTGGGCTATATCCGAGATCTTTAAACCTAATATGGATAAGGATAAAAGGGAGAAGCTGATAAAGGGATGGCACAAGGCTATCGGGCGTTCTTTTTCTTGGGCAGAGGATTAATATGATATTATAAGTATAGAGACCTGATACGAAACATGAGGATTCATAATATATTAGAATAGGANAAGATATATGAGAATAGAAGACGCTATAGCAATCCAATTGCTTGCCATGGATTATAAGCGGCTGGAAATTAATATTAATGCAGTAGATATGTTCTATCTGTCAGACTATATGGGAACACAGATTATCCTGACTCTTCGCTTAATATCGGGAACGGAGATATCACCCGAGGAATATAGGATGATAATAGACAATATAAAGAATCGCTTTCAGCAAAGTGGTTTTTCTGATATTAGACTGCTGGGATTAATACTTACAGGCAGACCCGATAGGGCAAGAAGGTTTTATCTGGAGCAGGACGATCATTTTATTATTGACCTGACCAATAGACGACTAATTATATATGAGGATGAATCACCTTATTTCACCAAGCTGATTCCTTTAATCGAGGATATTATTCATAGTGATGTTTACACCACAGGACTCGATCAATATAGTAAAGCCTACGGGTCACAGACTCATAGGATTCAATGGGTATCATTGATTAACACTATTTTTATTGTGGCCAATATTATAATATACCTGCTTGCTCATCATACATCATTATTTGGAGAAGAGGGTTATGCACTTCAAAGAGGAGCACTGTCTTGGTATCTTGTTAAAGAGCAAAAGCAATATTATAGAATACTGACCTCGATGTTTCTGCATTTGGATTTTGAGCATTTGATTAACAACATGGTTGTATTGTTTTTTGTAGGTGACAATCTGGAACGGGCAGCAGGAAAAATCAAATATCTTATTATTTATTTTGGTTCCGGAATTATTGCAGGTATTTCATCAATCGGATATAATATGATAAAAGACAGACNGGTGCTGTCCGTTGGAGCCTCCGGCGCTATCTTTGGCATAGTGGGGGCGATGGGATATATATTATTGGTAAATAAAGGACGTCTAGAGGACATAAGCAGCAGGCAGATAATATTGTTTACAATATTCAGCCTTTACGGCGGAATAGCCAATGCCAGTATAGATAATGTTGCCCACATTGGCGGTTTTATTGGGGGAGTTATTCTGGCTATAATTCTATACAGGAAGCCAAAAGCCCTTAAAGAAGAAAAGGCCAAAATGTACCAAGGAGGACAGGAGGAGAGTTGATTTATGAGAATCAATATCTATTATGGTGGTAGGGGATTAATCGAGGATTCAACATTATATGTAATCACAAAGCTGACCGAGGTGTTTGAGGAGCTGAGAGTAAAGGTTAACCGATTTAATCTTTACGAAGAAAAGAATACCATTGCCATGCTTCCTAAGACATTAAAGGAGGCTGACGGTATTATATTGGCAACCACCGTCGAGTGGATGGGTATCGGTGGCTACATGCAGCAGTTTTTAGATGCCTGCTGGCTATATGCTGATAAGGAAAAGCTGGAAAAGCTTTATATGATGCCGGTCGTTACGGCAACCACATATGGGGAGAGAGAAGCACAGCTTGTACTTACACAAGCCTGGGAAATGCTTGGAGGAATACCCTATAGTGGCTTATCAGCCTATGTAGAAGACCATATTGAGTTTGAAACAAATACGGAATATGCCAAATTAATCGAAAAGAAAGCGGAGTCTTACTATCGAGTCATAAATCAGAAACGAAGAATGCTTCCTGCCAGCAATATGGTTATCAGACAGAACCTCCTAAAGAGCAGTTCAATAGTATTGACACCTCAGGAGAGTGAGCAGTTGTCAATGTATGTTTCGGATGATACTTATGTAAAGAAGCAAAAAGAGGATATTGAGGAGTTGACTCAGCTATATAAGGAAATGCTGGACAGCGGAGAAAGTGATGGCGGTCAGGAGTTTATTCGCAATCTTAGAGAGAATTTCCATCCCCTCGAGGATTTTTCAGCATCTTACTCGATACATTTATCAGACACTAACAAAACCTTAGTCGTTGAAATTCAAGAGAGTCATCTTAAGTGTTATTATGGTGAAAAAGCAGATGCGGATGTTATTGCGAAAACCACCAGAGATATTATGAATAAACTGGTACTTGGACGAATCACCTTCCAAGGAGCATTTATGTCAGGGGAGTTAACCGCAAAGGGGAATTTTAAAACACTTCGTACCTTTGATCAGGTGTTTCAATTTAATATATTATAATGCTGCCGAAGCCGGACTTTATCAGTTCTTTGGAAGAGGCAGCAGTACAGTAAATGTGGTCAGTGCTTCACAGGAGGATACCTGTATGCTTCCGTGGTGACCTTCAATAATTCGTTTTACCAAGGGAAGACCGATACCGGATCCTCCCTTTTTACGAGTCANAAAGGGAAGGAAGATAGATTCAATATCATCTTCCGGTATAGGAAGACCATTATTGCGTATCTGTATTGACAGCATGGTGTCCGTGTCCTTTGAGGTTAGGTCTAGCATGATTTCTATGAAATCACCGGGTGAAGTGGCTTCAAGGGCATTCTTAATAAGATTTGACATGGCATGCTTTATTTTGTCTGAATCGCAGGGATATGACGAGAGTGCGGATTCACAATCGGAGGAGGCTTTAATTGACAAAAGTTTTTGTTCATTATTGGCCTGGGGCATATAATTATCGACAATGCCTTTAATTATTTGTAATAGATTAGCTTTATTAATATTCAGGGTAGAATTCTTGTTCAATAAAGAGGCATCGGTCATCATATTCTCCATATCCTGAATCAGTTCAAACAACTGGCTCCAATACTTATATTCTCTGGACTGGGGATACTTTATCTCTATGTATTGAAGTGTTCCCTTAATAAGAGATAAGTGGTTCCCGAGTTCATGTAAGAGAGAGGATGTTGTCCGATTGTTTTCATTTATTATTCTTTGGATTGCATCATCAGTATTAGAGCTAAAATCCTGATACATCTGAACTCCTTTCTGATATAAAACATATCATATATACTTGATTAATAATACTAAGACGATATTAACAAATAATGGTAAAAAATGCAATTAAAATTATAGAGAAGGAGGTATAGAATGAGTAACTGTATTTTCTGTAAAATTATATCGGGAGATATCCCCTCCTCTGTTCTTTATGAGGATGAAGATTTTAAAGTTATTATGGACATTTCCCCAGCCTCGAGGGGACATGCAATTATTCTTACCAAGAAGCACTTTGAAAATCTTTATGAAATAGACGATGAGGTTGCAAAGAAAGTGCTTGTAGTCGCTAAAAAGGTGGCAAAGGCTATGAAGAAGGAGCTAAACTGTGACGGATTAAATCTTCTGCAAAATAATGGNGAAGATGCCGGACAAAGCGTGTTCCATATCCATTTTCACCTGATTCCAAGATATAAGGGAGACAGCGTTAAGCTGAAGTGGGTGCCGGGTGAATATAAGAATGGTGAGGCCATGGAGTTGGCCAAAAGGATTTCAAGCAATATATAAGAGAAAGAGCTTCTGTTATCCGATTATCCAAAACTGAATAATCGGATAACAGAAGCTTAAGTTTATAATTGAGTCTTTTTTATTAGCTTCATAATTGTGTCTATAGAATTGTTTAATTCACTCTTATTCATGGCCTCAATATATTTATGTCGGTTCTCCATAACAGTGTTGATTGCCTCTAAAAGGCTACTGACAGTGAAGTCCTCTTCTTTAATTACATAAGAGAAGCCTTGATTCTCAAAGGATTCTGCATTTAAGATTTGATCTCCTCGACTTGCATTTAATCCGAGAGGAATTAATATGTTCGGAATTCTAAGAGCAAGAATCTCGCAGATTGCATTTGCTCCTGCCCTTGATATAACGAGGGTGGATGCGGCGAATAAATCGCTTAATTCTTTCTTGATATATTCAAACTGCACATATCCCTTNGTATTTGAAAGTTTCGGGTCCAAATTACCCTTACCGCATAGATGAATGACCTGATAATCCCGTAATAAGGTGGGGAGTAAGCCTCTTACCACATCATTAATTGTTCTTGACCCGGTGCTGCCTCCGATTATCATTAACACAGGCTTATTGGCCGTGAAATCACAAAAATCCAAGCCTTTTANTTTATTGCCTGAAAACAGTTCTTCACGTATGGGTGTACCTGTAAGTACTGCCTTCTCCGGTGGTAGGTGTGCCATGGTCTCAGGAAAGTTGGCACAGACCTTTTTGGCAGCTGGTATAGCTATCTTATTTGCCAGACCGGGAGTCATATCGGATTCATGAATAATTACGGGAATACGGCATTTTTTTGCCGCAAGAACTACAGGTACCGATACGAAGCCACCCTTAGAAAAGAGTATATTCGGTTTAAGCTTCTTTAAAATCCTTTTGGCCTCATAATAACCCTTTATAACCCTAAAGGGATCGGTAATATTCTTTAAATCAAGATATCTACGAAGTTTACCTGATGATATGCCGTAATAAGGAATATTATATTCTTCAATAAGCTTACGNTCGATACCCGCATATGAGCCTATATAATGAATGTCATATTTTTCTTTAGTAAGNGCGGGCAGTAGTGCTATTAATGGGGTAACATGTCCTGCGGTACCGCCACCGGTTAAAACGATACGCTTCATTTTGAAGACCTCCATTTCTTTAAGGCCTTAGACAGCTGATCCGGACATGAAGTGGATTTGTTTCCACAGGTGGTTCCCTCAAGTCTTTTGATAACGTCGTCCACCTTCATACCAACCAGCAGGCGGGATAGGCCTGAGGCGTTTCCCGCACAGCCATTCTTAAATCTTACAGATCTGATGATTTCGCTTTTTTCCTNTATGTCCAGCTCGATTTCGGTGCTACACACCCCTGATGTCTTATATGTCATGGAGTTACATCCTTTCTATAAATTATATGTTCTGTCTTTTATACTTACTCAGTGTACATTTTAGACCAGTTACATGGTTTTTGCAAATATATTTTATATATCAGCCACACAAACAAATGTTTGAAATATATGGATGCGTATGGTATAATATGCCAAAACAAATATACGGTACCGACACGGAGATGGATATGAATACTATCAGGAAAAATCTTAATATTTTGAGAGCAGTCGCAGTGGTTACCTATAAGGAGTGGAGTGCTTACCGTACCCACTCAATGGTTTCTATATGGGTGGGTCCGATTTATTTTATCGTTCAGTATTTTATATGGAGTGCCGCCTACGGAGGAAAAACCCAGATAAACGGTATGGACTTAGCACAGATAATCACATACTTCGGTGCATCGACCCTAATCGGATATTTAACCATGGATTTTGCCGATTGGAATCTTCAGATGCTTGTTCGGACAGGGAAGTTTTTGACCTTTGCCCTAAGACCGATTCATCATAGGTTTTTCGCATTTTCTCAGAAGGTGGGTCATAGAGTTCTTGGGCTAATATTCGAGTTTATCCCTTGTTATATTATTTTTACGGTTCTTTTCAGAGTTTCACTGGTACCAAAATATATCGGATGGACGATATTATCGGTGATGCTTGCTTTTTTGATGAATTTTTATATACATTATATTCTTGGTATGACAGCATTCTGGTTTACGCAGTCATCCGGAATACGTAGGGTATTTGATCTCCTGTCCGGAGTGTTTTCGGGTATTTTCATACCCTTAGTGTTTTTTCCTCAGACATTGCAGAAAATTCTTTTCTTCCTTCCGTTCCCCTACATGTCATATGTGCCTGTTATGGTTTTTACGGGGGATTTTGCATTGGCAGGGATACGGATGGACATTCCGGTAATAGTAGGCATTCAGGGCCTGGCGGTTTGTATAACCATATTGTTAAGTGAGGTAATATACCGGGCGTCTATGAGAAGATTCAATGGGGTGGGAGCATAAGAATATGAGTAATAAGAATAAAGGTAAAGAAGTAATAAAAATAAGAAGTCATAAGAGATTTAGAATAAAACGATATTTGACCGTATACAGAGAATGCGTAAAAGTGGCATTTGCATCTGCATCCACCTATCGCCTAAATTTTTTGCTAAACTGTACGATTATGCTTCTGGGGGATATAATATTTCCGCTTATAACTGTGCTGATATACGGTTCAGGNGCAGGTTTTAAGGGTTGGACAGTCTATGAGGTGCTGCTAATTCAATCAATCTTTACGATGTCTACGGCAATAGCGGATATGACCTTTCATGGGGTTATGTGGGTAACTATGGACATGGTCAGAAACGGCAATNTGGAAATGGTATTAATTTTGCCGATTGATACTATGTTCATATTAATGGCTAGGACCTTTTCCTTTGAGGGAATAGGCCTGTTTATCGGTGGACTGACTATTTTTATGGTGGCATTATTCAATATATCCGCACCTTCAATACTTATGTGGCTTCAATTTATAGCCCTTTTTATCATTGGGGTGTTAGTTATGTTGGGTATCGCGCTTATTATGGCCGCCATATCGTTTAAATGGATAGGAAATTCCCGTATACCGGAAATATTCGGCAGTATAAGAAGCTTTGGAAAATACCCACAGAGTATTTTCCCGAAATCGGTTGTCTTCGCCACCTCTATTCTCATTCCTGTTGCCATGATAGCCTACTATCCGGCGGCAGCATTACTGGGGAGATGTAATTGGGAGGTATTTGTTGTTATACTACCNTGTTTTCTGTTTCTTTTATTTGGTATTTACTTATACAGATATATGATACGACTTTATCAAGGTGTCGGAGGTTAGGAGAAATTATGGAGAATATAATCACAGTAAAAAGTCTAACGAAAAGGTATACTACATATAAGCGGGGCAGTGGATTCAAGGAAAGTCTAAAGGCTTTATTTTTCAGAAAGAAGGTTCCGGTTATAGCCGTTAATGATGTGTCTTTTAATGTAAAGGAAGGAGATATCATAGGAATACTTGGGCCTAACGGAGCGGGCAAATCAACAACCATAAAGATGCTTACGGGCACCCTGTATCCAACCAGCGGAAGCATTGATGTTATGGGTTATAATCCGACGAAGAACAGAAAGGCTTATGTGCATCAGATAGGTGCGGTTTTTGGTCAGAAATCGCAGCTTATATGGGACATACCGCCTGTTGACAGCTTTCGCATGAACAAAGCCATATATGGTATTTCCGATAAGGATTATGATGAGCGGTTAAGTCTTATGTCCAAGCTGTTCATGGTAGAGGATTTTATTACAAGGCCAACCAGAGTTCTTTCTCTTGGGGAGAGAATGAAATGCGAGTTCATTATGGCCATGCTTCATCATCCCAAGGTGGTGTTTCTTGATGAACCTACGATTGGGCTTGATATTATTGCAAAGAACAGTATCAGAGATTTTATACACGAAATGAATAGGAGGGGCACAACCTTTATTCTTACAACCCATGACTTGGAGGATGTTGAGGAATTGGCAAGAAATGTTGTAATTATTAATAAGGGAGTAAAGGTATTTGATGACTCTATAGAAAATCTCAGAAAGGTTCTGGGGGCAAAGAAAATCGTACAGCTTATTCTTCAGGAGGCGGTTGAGAATATCGATATTCCCGGAGCCAGTATTATTGAAAGACAGTCGGTAAACCTTACAGTAAGCGTGGACCTCGATATAATTACCATAAATGAATTTATGGCAAAGCTGTCGCAGCAATGTTCTTTTTCCGACATATCCATCAAGGAAATGCCAATGGAGACGATAATTACACATATATATCAGAGTCAGATTAAAGAATAAATGTAATTATCAGTATATTTAATGTAATTAATTCCTTGATAGGTGTTTTTTAGTAACCTATAATGAAACAGAGGGTACAAAAAACTTATGGGGAGGATTGTTTAATGGAGTATCAGGGCAAAATTGACAGAATGATAAATAACATAGAGCATTTAATAGTTGGGAAGCGGGAAGTAATCGAATATACACTGATTACGCTGCTCGCAGGAGGACATCTGTTATTGGAGGATGTGCCGGGAGTCGGCAAGACTACACTGGCAAAAGCATTGGCACAGACTATAGACTGTGGATTTACGAGAATTCAATTCACACCGGACACTCTGCCCAGTGATGTAACGGGCTTGTCCGTCTATAATATGCAGTCAGGAAAATTCGAGTATTCCAAGGGTGCGATTATGACAAATATAGTACTCGCTGATGAAATTAACCGTACCTCACCTAAGACCCAGGCCAGTCTTTTGGAAGCCATGGAGGAAAAGCAGGTGACTGTTGACAGCGCTACATATCCGCTACCTAGACCTTTTATGGTTATAGCAACTCAGAATCCTATAGATTATCTTGGGACTTATAATCTTCCTGAGGCTCAACTAGATAGATTCATGCTGAAAATATCAATCGGTTATCCTTCGGCTACCGACGAGCAGAAAATGGCAGATAAATTTCTGAATAAGCACTTCGAGGGCAAGCTGGAACCTGTTGTTGATGGCGATACAATATCAAAGATGCAGGAAGAGGTCACAGCCGTTAAGGTGGATAGGGATTTAGTCAACTACATAACAAAGTTTGTTCAGGAAACAAGAAATGACAGCAATATATCCCTTGGAGCCAGTCCCAGAGCTACACTTGCTTTGATTCGTGCCTCTCAGGCAAAGGCGTATCTTGAGGGAAGGACATATTGTATTCCCGATGATATCATTAATCTTGCTGTGCCTGTTATAGCCCATCGAATTATACTGTCTCCTGAGGCAAAGCTTGCACAGACGAAAATTCATAAGATAATAAAGGATATTTTATCAAAAATTCCCGTACCGATCCTCAATAAAGCAAAATAAAAAAGGGCAGGACAACATGAAAATAAATCGTTTATTATGCATTATGTTTATAATAGGGAGTGGAGTATTTGCCTCTTATTTCGGAGGCAATATTTCCTATGCGCTTTTTTATCTGGCAATTTTTTTACCGATAATATCCTTTCTGTATACGCTGTATGTATATATAAGATTTAAAATATATCAGTCAATGGATAATTATGTGGTAGTAAAAGGAGACTGGAACAACTACTCCTTTATGATAGCTAACGAGGATTATATTGCATTTCGTAATGTTAAGGTCAATTTTCTCTATGACAAATCCACCATTAGAAGAACCACAGAAAGCATGGAATATTCGTTGCTCCCAAGCGATACNGAGCGTATGGATACAAAGCTTCGCTGTAATTATCGTGGGGAGTATGCCGTAGGTGTAAATACAATAGAGGTTACTGATTTTTTATATCTTTTTTCCATTACATATCCAATCGCCACCAAGCTTAAGGTATTAGTATTACCCAGAATAATAAATGTGGATCAACTTGGTATTGCACCCTCATTAATCGACCCTAAGAATCCGGTATTTTTTACCAATGCCACAGAGGAGGAGCTGGATACCGAGGTACGCAAATATAATCCTGGCGATAATAAAAAGAGGATTCATTGGAAGGCGTCTGCAAAGGCCGGTGAGCTGCTAAGTAGAAAATATTATCAAAAGCCAAAGGCTGAGGTAGTGCTCTTTATGGATCTTTCAAAGATAACGGAGGATGATCTGAGGGTAGTAATCGCAGAGGATAAAATTATTGAGAGTATACTGGCCATTGCCAATTATTATGCAATAAGGAAAACGTCTTCCCATATAATTTATGATATGGATGGAATAAGGAACATATCCATATATTCAAAGGGAGATTTTAATGCCTTTTATAAAACCTGTGTAAATATAAAATTTAATTCCAAAACTTCCGTTGCTGAACTGATGACAAGACGTCTTCAAAGAGGAGATGACGGAATTTTTTATGTGGTTGCCACGGCAAAGCTTACTAAGGAGTTGTACCTTAGCTCGCTTAAGGTGTTATCAGGGGGTAATCGTCTATGCATATTATTTATCAGCGATGATATATCCGAAGNTACAAAGAAAATGATTGAGGATATGAAAAGAGCCGGAGCAGACATACATCAGATTATGCCAAAAGATGAGATTGAAGATGTTTTAACCGGAGAATATTAGTGTCCTGTATTGGGGGGAAGCACATGCAACAAGACAGTAGAAAAGGCTATAAGATCTATCATTCTCTGTTGGGAATGATATTAACACTCGCACTTATATTTTGGATTAACGAGCATTTTGTACTTAAGGTNCATGTATTGATCTGTGTTTTATATAGTTTAGTACCTGCCGTATTACTGTTTTTGCTTGATAAGTATAAGAAAAACACAATCAGCTATCTTGTACTTTTAGGTTTGCTGGTTGTTGGGGTACTAATATTATTAATAAGCAGTACGAATNCGATTAAAGTGGTAACTGATATTGTAGATTGGGTTATAAAGTATAACCGTACGGATGATATGTATGAAGTATTTCCTGCACATATGGTCCTTGCAGTCGTGTCCATATTAGGAAGTATTCTCTTTTTCTTTATCATAAGAAAACTGCTGTATAGAATATTGCTTGGAGCGGTAATTGTCCTTTTGTTTGTGATATTAAGTGTAGCCCATATACATATGAGCAAGATTGTAGTAGGCATATGTATTTTCTATATTCTAAATATTCTTATTGAGCTTAGCGGCTTATTATATAGTAAGAGAACCGGAATTAAAGATAAAAAAGAAAGTGTATTTTATNTAATTCCCGTATGCATATTGCTGGCATTTATAGCAGCAGGACTCCCATCAAAAAGCGAGCCCATACAATGGACAGGAGTTAAGAATATTTATTTTAATATAAAGGACAGAATTGAAAAACTTATGACACAATGGGAGTTCTTTATGAGCGATGGCGCGGGGATTTTTTCAATTTCTCTTAGCGGATACTCGGAGGAGGGGAGCCTTGATAATAAGGATTTGGTAAACAGTCAGAAGGTGGCACTTAAGATTACCGGCAGAAGAGGCCTGTCCCCCATATACCTGACCGGTTCGGTAAATGATACCTATACGGGCTACAGTTGGGAAAAGAGTAAAGAGGATTATCTGCCTGATGAGCAGGAATATCAGATGGATTATGCGGAGCTGCTATATGGCTTGTCGAGACTGGATCCCCAGGTATTTAATGATAATAGATTCGCTGAAACCAAATCTATAAAGGTCATATACAATAATATTAAGACAAANACGTTCTTTTATCCTTCTAAGATAAAATGGTTCCAGTTTGATAATCATGCGTATTATTTGGATATGGAGTATGCGGGAATGACGTTTCAAAAGCCTAAGGGGGAGAAGACCGCGTATAATCTTTCGTTTTTTGAATTGAATCTGCAAGGTCCGGAATTTCAGAATATGCTCAGAATGGCGGACGATTTTTCATATAATGTAAACAGGGAGATAGACCGTGAAAGAATCTCCTTTATGGAGGACGAGATGTTCGTAAGAGACAAAGAAAATTTTGTCCTAAACAGAGAGGATTTCTATGAGCTTTTTAGGGAACGGGCTAAGGTTATCTATGATTGTTATANATACTTACCACCGGACTTACCCGAGAGAGTAAAGGATTTGGCTATTGAAATAACTAAAAATCATGATACCAGATATGATAAATTAAAGGCATTGGAAGAATACCTTCTGGAATTCGAATATAGCTATGAGCCGGGTAGGGTGCCGGAGGGCAGGGACTTTGTTGACTATTTCCTGTTTGATAATAAGAAGGGGTATTGTACCTCATTCGCAACAGCATTGGCTGTACTGGGACGGTGCATAGGAATTCCAACCCGTTATGTGGAGGGCTATGTAGTCAATTATGGAGATATGGATGATATAGGTTTCCTGGTAAGGAACAGTAATGCTCATGCCTGGACAGAAGCTTATTTTGACGGAGTGGGTTGGATTCCTTTTGAAGCCACACCCTCCATGCATGAAGAAAGATATACCATGTGGGCTCCAAAGAGAAAATATGAGGATAATGGTCGTAGCAGCTCTTATAACAGGATGGAAATAGCACCTCCGATATATGAGGTACCNGACATTGATTATGAGAAATCTTACAGGAATGACAAAAAGGATGATTTATTATTACTCGTATTGATTTTCCTGGCTACAATAATCATAGTGCTGACTATAATAATATCCTACTACCTTATATTGCGACGTAAATATCATAAGGAATTTGAAAGGTATGATAATAACAATAAAATGTATCTGTTATTCCTGCGGATTCTATTTTTGCTAAGATATAATGGTTTTGTTTTGGGAGCTCAGGACACCTTACTGTCACTGGCCGAAAGGATTAAGGACAGATATCAGTATAATGATATAGTGTTTACGGATGTGGTAAATGTATTTATGGCATACCGTTATGGGGATATACCAGTCACGGATATGCAGCTTGATAGGGTTGATACCTTTTATAGGGGATTAATGACTGAGNATGAGAATGAGACCAAGAAGCTTAAGCTACATATTGAGGAATTCTTATTCCTGGTTAGGAGATACAGCCACAGTGCTAATTATTAAGATTTATTAACCTTACATCGGTATAATAATGAAGAAGAATTTCGTTATAGGGATAGCCTTCTTCTGCCATGGCATTGGCGCCATATTGACTAAGACCTACCCCATGCCCTACTCCGGTACAGATTATTCGAGCCTTGCCCTCATAGTCTTCGATATAAAAATGGTTGGAATTTAACCCAAGGATATTGGCAAACTCCTCACCCGATATTGTTATATTATCAATGGCTACTTCTGTTACATAGCCGATACTATCCCTTTCTGTTATACTGATGCTCTTAAAGAAGGACTCCTCAGTTAATTCCAGAGAGGGATATACCTGTTTTAATATTCCTATTAATAGACCGGGATCATGTTCTGTAATTCTAAGATAATGAATAGAGGTAACATCCTGCTTACTAGACACGCTTTTTAAATATGGAATATCGACACCCCAGGCATCCTTTGCACTTCTTGTATGCCCTGTTCCTGTGCCAAAAAACACAGGGAGTATCAGATCGTTATCATATAATAGTATTTCGTCCTTTGTACTATAGACACAGTTCTCAAGCTTAGTAAAGTAATTCACATAATTTTCACTTCCCCAATATTGCTCCATCTCGTCCAGACTAATATAAGATAATCCAAGTTCTGCGGTAGTATATTCTTTTCGACTTGGGTTGTCCTTTGATAACATGGATATATTATAAAGAGCATATGTACGGGATATGACGGCTTGAGCCTTAAGAGCTTCTATATGGTAACCTGCCGGCATATTGGCAGCCACAATACCAATCAGATACTGATCGAAATCAAGCTTTTGCCTATTGCCGTCCTTCTCGTAATATATTATATAATCCATTGATTCCAAAGAATTATGGACTTTTTTATTTTTCGTAAATATAAGCGTAAGAACAAATGGCAGTAGCAGTACAATTACACTGACAGCCACCAATTTATAAACTATCTTCTTCATGCCTGCACCCTAATAGTAGTATTGCTACATTATATTAAGATACAGCATGATTATGAACATAGAATTTATCATGAAGTTGCTCTTAATGTGATTTTTCCGTAGAAAATAAAATTATGGCAAAGCCAACAAGAGCCACCAAGGTACCGAGCATCATCATATCAGATACACCGCTTATATCCAACAGCTTACCACCAGAGATATTAGCAATGGTTCCTGCTACTCCAATGGTTGCGGCTCCCAGTATTGCCTGACCTTTATTCTTATCCTCTTCGTTAATAATTGAGTTTACATAATATACGGACGCGGGAGTAAACATTGCAAAAGACAGCATCTGAAAACCCTGCGAGAAATGAACAGCCATTACGTTTGGTGCAAGCCAGATTGTGGCTGATTTTATAAAAAAGAAAAACCCCGATATCTTAATTAAGGTACTGCATTTTACCTTCTTAACCAAAAGGGTAAATGCCGCCATCATAGGCAGCTCCAGGGCTGCGGCAATAGTAAGTGATAGACCCATATCAGCACTGTCGCCGCCTGCGTTCTCAATAATATTGATCAAAAAGGTATTTATTAAGCTATGAGAATAGAACACCATGGTAATACCAATCAGTAAGAATGAAAACCGCTTGTACTTAATAAAAAACCCCAATACACTTGCCGGAGGATGTATAACCCTATCCTCATTTCCGCCAAGCGTATTCATAGGAGTTTTAACTCTAAAGATATAGGCTGCAATAAATAAAAGCACATAGCTGATTAGAAATAATGGCAGAATAATACTCGGACTAAATCTGTTTACGGCATGGCCCAGCAGATATGAGGTAAATGCAAAAGCAATAGAGGCCGTTCCTCTGGCTAAACCAAAATTAAAGGGATAACCATTATTCAGAAATTCCAGTGCTATGGAGTTTAACAATGGAATTAGTGTAATTTGAAGAGCATTAATTATGACAAAAATGGATGCAATTATTATAAATGAATTATTCCAAATATTAAAAATAACGGTAATACCGAACACAATTAACAGTATAGTCAATATTATATAGCGTACAGTCTTTTTCTTTGATTTATCTGCAAATGCAGAGATAGCAGGCTGTAGCACTATAGATAAAATTGCGGATAAAGAAAGAACAATACCAATCTGGGTATTGTTAAAATTTTTATATTGTAGAAATACTGCTGCAAAGCTATATATTATGCACTGACTTATCCAATATGTACTTTGCAGAAATGCGTACTTTATAGTTAGCTGTCTATATGTGTTTTTCATACCGCCTCCGAAACATTTATATGCTATTACTTAAATAAAATATAAGTATGAATAGTTTACCACACTATATATGAAAATGTAAGCATAATATAAAAGAGGCTATCACAAAATAGTATTGTAATAGCCTATTACGTTTATGGCTTCTGAAATCTTATATTAAAAACTCATATCAACGTCCTGCTTCTTATTATCCTCCACCTCGAAAAACGGTCTTGATGATAAGCCTATGCTTCTTGCGACTATACTGCTGGGAAAGGATACAATCCTTTGGTTAAGCTGAGATACGTTGCTGTTGTAAAGGCGGCGTGCGGCTTGAAGATGCTCTTCAACTTCCATTACGGATACCTGCAGTTGTCTGAAGTTCTCACTGGATTTTAACTCAGGATAATTCTCAGCAACGGCATTAATGAAGTTATTTGCCTTATCAAGATCGGTATTAGCTGTCTTTCTGTCCTCCATGCTCATACCCGTCCGTAACTTAATGGTTTCTAAGATGGTTTCCTTCTCATATTTGATATAGTTCTTACAAATATCAAGCATCTTGGTGAGAACATCAAATCTTTTTGTCAAAGCCACATCTATAGAAGACAGGGCTTCATCAATCTTAACTTCTGTACGCCTCAGGCTGTTCATGGTAGAAATGTACCAAACAAAAATTATAAATAGTAATATTATGGGTAGCGCAAATACTAATGGCATGACAATCCTCCTCTATAATTATACTTTGTAATATATTACGCCTTTTACTTATATATATCTCTATCCAAATTTAATTCGTCTATAATATGGATAATAGTATTGATTTCTCGCTTAACATCTCCGAGATTAGGGTCCTTTACGCTTTTAAATAATGAGGGCTCCATAGCATCCTTCCTAGTATGTATTGCCACATGCAGCTTGTTATCTATAAAGCCGAGCATAAAATCTCCGTCCATAGTATTATACATATCCTTAAGAGCATCCATAAACTGCGGTGTCAATATATAGAACGCCTCATGTTCATTCTGAGCATATACATTAAAAAGCTGATTAAAGCGTATATCTTCCATCTCTATTTTGTATCTGCGATGCTTCTCGCTTATTAAGAAGGAATGGTTTTTTTGTGAATAATAAAAACCCTTTCCTATAATCTGCAAGTCAAAATGGAATTTTTTATTAAATTCTAATATAAGCCAACGACCGTTAAAATAGGTTACCGTACTGGAACTTTTACCGTTTGAGGTATGGCGTTGAATCTTTATATCAGCCCGTTCAAAGCCCACATTTTTATAAGAACCTCTAATATAATCGTTGGTGTAATATCTGTTACCCATCATTATCAATTTCGTCTGACTAATAATGTCTTGGCTGATTCCATTGTCAAAATCGCAGAACACCTGACCAAAAGCCTGCTGAAAAGGAACTTCGACAAAGATTTTCTTATACTGGGTCTTAAATTCTTTAAGCTTCTTAAAACAACCTGTAGTATAGGCCAGTATTATAAAGGTAATGAACCCTATAAAGAATAATAGGAAAAATCCCAGAGGCATTATATATGAACGAGCAGTTACTACAAATGCAATTGATAAAGCAAGTAAGCCGGATATACTAAGAATAATTAGCATATGCTTAACTGTTTTTTCTCTAAGCTCTTCTAAACGTGAAATTTTCTCATTCATAACAACTCACACCTTAATACAATTGAAATTATATTAATTATACATCAACGGTTAGAATATACAACAGGGTGTGTAAAATTATAATCCGGTTTTAATCAAGGTTTAATTTAGGTGGAAAAAGACTGTGGTTTGTTGTATTAATTTTCCTATAGAGATTAAAAAAATCAGCATTCACGGACAGTCAGTCCTATAGAAAGAGAAAGTTATATGTATGATTAATTATTTGATACCAATTGATGAGAAGAACTGTATGTTCCAGCGTGATTGACATAAGAACAATGCGCAAACAGACGTTCGAAAATGTATTGACAATACTAATATATAATGATAATATAATAATAGATTAGCTATTAGCGGCGCGCCGCAATTTAAGGAGGTTTCATTATGACAGTTGCAAGTTTTTTTGCCGGGGTAGGTGGAATAGATGCCGGATTTGAGAAAGCTGGATTTGATATTATTTGGGCTAATGAATTTGACATAAACGCAGCTACAACATATAAGCTAAATTTTAAGAATGAATTAATTGTGGAAGATATTAAAAAAGTTAATGAAAAGGATATTCCTGATTTTGATATAATGATTGGAGGATTTCCGTGTCAAGCATTTAGCGTAGCAGGATATAGAAAGGGATTTAAAGATGAAAGAGGAAATCTTTTTTTTGAATTAGAAAGAATTTTTGTGAAGAAGAAACCACAAATTATTTTTCTTGAAAATGTAAAAAATCTTGTAGGACATGATAATGGTAATACATTTCGTGTCATTCTTGATAGATTAAAAAATTCAGGCTATCATGTAAAAAAGGAAGTTCTCAATGCTTGCGAGTATGGTAATTTACCTCAAAACCGAGAGCGTATATATATCGTTGCTTTTTTGGATGAGAAAGCATATAAAGAATTTGAGTTCCCAGAACCTATTAGGTTAACACGTACTTTAAGAGATTTTATAGAATATGATATTAAACAGGATGATAAGTATTATTATACTGCAGATAGTTGTGGATTTTATAATAAAATAAAAGAAAATGTTAATAATCCTGATACAATATACCAATGGAGACGTGTATATGTTAGAGAAAACAAGAGTAATCTTTGTCCGACTTTAACAGCTAATATGGGTACAGGTGGTCATAACGTACCAATAGTATACACCCCGACAGGAATTAGAAAATTAACTCCTCGAGAATGTTTTAATATAATGGGTTTTGATAAAGATTTTATTTTACCTAATAATATGGCTAACACACATCTATACAAACAGGCAGGTAATTCAGTTGTTGTGCCTGTGATAGAAAGGATTGCTAATGAAATCAAGTATGCTATTGAGCGAGCCACCACACCTTATGCGCATAAGATGGTGGTCTAAAAGTTAATAATACATATAACCAGAGTTTGCTTTAAAGTATACTCTGGTTTTTTAATATTGACATACTAAATTTGAGGTTAATATTCACATATTAAAAAATTTATGTTATATATAAGATAAATAATGAAATGTAACAAAAAGGAGGAGAATAGTGTTTATTGACAAATTAGGTCAAAATGTAATAAATAATTATACTAATTACTTAAGGTATATNGGTATGTTATCAGGCCTTTCTAGTGAAAGTGATTCTCCTTATATCAACTCCAGGGTAGCAGAGAATATATTTTGTATTGTAACAGGAGCAGAGAATATTGGAAGATCGGATTGCTCTGCAGATGCCAAATTTGGGAAAGTTGGTATAGGCGTAAAGACATTTTTAGCTAATAATAATTTTACTATGCAAAAAATAGCAGAATTTAATAGAGATGCTTATATGATTAGAAATAAAAGTGCTGAAGAAATAGTTTCTGTAATAGCGAAACTTAGAAATAAAAGAATATTAAGCACTAAAAGAATATATGGTTTGGACACAATGATTTATCATTGTATTGTAAGAGAACCATATTTACTAAGAATATGTGAATTACCCATGAATTTAATTGATACTGCAAATATTAAAAATATAAAAGAAAAGAACAACAGAGGTGCTATTTATTTTAAGGATGGAAGAAATGAATATTCATTTAATTTAAACAAGAATACATTATTTATGCGGTTTGATACCAGTAAATCATTATTTTCCATAAAAGTTGATATACTAAAAGAGCCATATAAAATACTATCGCGGTTACTTGGATATAAAACAGATTTTAAGGTAGGGGTATCTAATAAAAGGTATAAAAGTGTTATACTGCCATTATTTTCTGATAGAGGTGGACGCCATGTTCCTGTAAGAAGTGGACTAAATCAATGGAATGCGGCAGGAAGACCAAGAAATTATAATGAGATATATATATCAATTCCCGCATGGATACACAAAAAATATCCAGGTTTTTTTCCAAATAGAAAAGAACATTTTGTACTAAAATTACCTAATGGAAATGAATTATCTGCAAAAGTATGTCAGGCTGGGAACAAGGCATTAATGTCAAATCCAAACTCAGCATTGGGAAAATGGTTATTACGCGAAGTAATGAATATCAGGGAAGGAGAAATACTCACGTATGAAATACTACAAATAATGGGGATAGACTCTGTTGAAGTATATAAAATTAACGACAAGGAATATAAAATTGATTTCAGACCAATAGGGACATATGATGAATTTGTGGAGCAAAATAACAACAAAATGTAGATCAGTGAGTTTGCCAATCATGATTTTATAGTAGGCTAGATTATAACGGTTTTGGGTTTAGTAATTAAAATTTTGATGTAATTTATATAGCTATACAGTCCAAAGTGTATAGCTTTTTTATTTGTAGATATTAAATCATCAAAAAAGTACTATTTAATATAAAAATACATCTTAGACTGTACTTTAGT
>JGI24710J26742_10000605_pt1 | contig 33234 bp, 30 predicted proteins | sample BioPla2DNA2_FD_26742 | JGI IMG/M metagenome (IMG submission 26742)
CATCCATTTTTTTACCTCAAATAAATGTTAATTTAGTTTTATTATACCTCGAATTTTACTAAAAGTCAATTTTACATTTAACACTTTTGCAAAATCTCATATAATATAGATATAACAAATTGCATTTATAATATTCAATAAGTTTCTGCAACATCTATTTGGGTTGCAGAAATTTTTTATAAAAAAATATCCTTGAGCTAAGGGATATTTTTATTTTGACCAAGAGAGTTGTAATTATGCAACAAATATATAAACACAACTCTCATAACCATGCGAAAGCATGTTGATATAAATTTTATCCCTCCTTTCCACCATAGCATGGTGTTCATAATAAACAAATACACAAAGGAGTAAGGAGTGAGGAAATGGGTAGAAAAAACATTACCAAGAGCATAATATTTTTTGTTGTGCTATTGGTAATAATGACATCTTTGTCCACACCATGCTTCGCAGCAAATGTAGCCCCATACTACAAGTATCATGGGGATACGATTGAAGAGGTTATCCCTGAAAAGGGAGTGGCCTACTACCCTGTCAAACAGGGTGGTGTCGTCCTATTCTATGTGAATATGGATGACACCACAAGCCTTTTTGCAGGCGACACACAATTTGTGTACTCCTGCAAAATAACGGTCTTGCTGACACAAGAGCGCCAGCAACTTCTTCGCAGGCTGGTCAAACCTGTGGAGAAAGACCAGATGCTTGCCGCTGTAGGTGAAGAGGCGTTTGCCTTTGCCGAAACAGTGGCAAGTAAATATGAAGCGTTTTCGGGACCGCAAACCCCCGCTGTTCCGAAAACATTCCCATCCTTCTTAACTCGCTGGCTGGGATATCCGTAAAAAAATAGCCCCTTTATGGGGCTATTTTTTTGTCCTTAAACAAAACCAAGTAACCAAATATAATATAAGTATTGTTACGATTTTTCAAAGGAGTTATATATGTTAAAGCAGATATTTAATCTTTTAGAACAATCTTATGCAGAACATTATTCGGATATTCATTTAGCCATTAACCAAAAACCTGCTGTGCGTAGAAATGGCAAAATCCATCTCCAAGAAACCATGCCGTTGACTACTAAAGAAACATTACAAGCTTTTATCTTGCATATGTTAGCTACTATAGGCATCAAGCAGGATAATGGGAAAGATATCGACTTATCATTTAGTCACAAAAACAATAGATATCGTGTTAATATATATACAAAGCAAGGGGAGCGCGCGGTTGCTATAAGAGTTTTACACCCCACTGTCCCAACACTTGAAAAAATGCAGTTGCCTGAAATTTTTAAAAGCATCCTTGATAATAAAAACGGGCTTATATTAGTAACTGGTCCTACTGGGTGTGGAAAATCTACAACATTGGCAGCCATGGTCAACCATCTTAATTTAAGTCGTTGCATGCATATTTTAACCTTTGAAGACCCGATAGAGTTTCTATTTCGAAACGAACAATCTATTGTTAGTCAACGCGAAATAGGCAAAGATGTAGATACATTTGCAAATGCATTACGGTCATCACTAAGGGAAGACCCAGATGTGATTATGGTAGGAGAAATGCGTGACTTAGAGACTATCGGCTTGGCTCTAACCGCAGCTGAAACTGGGCACTTGGTTTTATCGTCGTTACATACAATTGGAGCTGCTCAAACCATAGACCGAATCATTGATGTTTTTCCACCTCATCACCAATCTCAAATACGAACACAATTATCGAATTCTTTGCGAGCAGTTATCTCCCAAGTGTTATTACCTAAAGCACATGGAGAAGGACAAGTAGCTGCCTTTGAAATTATGATAGTGAACCAAGCGATTTCTAGTGCTATTAAAAAAGGTAAAACCAGCCAAATATCTTCTTCAATACAAACAGGTGTCCACAAAGGCATGATAACATTGGAACAGAGTGTCTATCGCCTGATTGAAAATCAAGTTATTAATCCCAAAGACGCTACATCATACCTTAACGGTTTAGAGATATGATTATTTAACAAATTTGGTCTTGCTTTATACAATAATATATATATGTATTGATTATCGTTCATTTGCTATGTTTTTTCAAAAAACTATGCAGTGAGCGATTTTTTATATTAAACAAAAACGGAGGTATCCTAAAATGAAAAAACACAAACCTAAAACAATGCTGGAGATTATGGCNCAGACAAGAAGTCGAGAGTCAATGGGTCGCCCAGTTACCATGTTAACCAAGCGNGACAAACTGCGNAAGCGCAATCACCAAAAGACTGCTTGGCGAAAGGAGGCTCGACAATATGTTGGGTAAGGTAATATTAGTAGAGGGAAGTGACTGCAGCTTTAAAGAAACTAACTCCATCGCCCTCTACGAAAATCTCAAAAATATGGGCTATGATGTTCGGAAATACCATTTCCCTAATTATGAAAGCCCGTCTGCGGCTCTGGTAAAAATGTATTTGTCTGGTGCACTAGGAGACAATGCATCACAAATCAATCCATATGTTGCCTCACAATTTTATGCTGTTGATAGAGTTGCAAGCTATATTACTGAGTGGAAGGATTTTTATTTAAATGGTGGTATTGTTGTGTTAGACCGTTATGTCGAAAGTAATGCCATACACCAAGGAGCAAAATTTACAGACATAGCCGAAAAAAATAAGTTTTTAAATTGGGTACATAATTTAGAATACAACCTCAATAAACTGCCAAAACCGGATATAGTTTTTTTCATGGATATGCCCCCGATAGTTGCACAAGCTATCATGTCAAAACGTGGCAATAAAATTGACAATGGCAAGTTAGACATTCACGAAAAAGACAAGAATTTTATGCAGGAATCATATAAAAACGCCAAATATGTGGCAAATAAGTTTGGATGGCACACTGTCTCCTGCATACAAAAAGGCAAGGTTTTTCTTCCAGATACCAACCCATTGGATATAGTCAAAACCAAAGAAACCCTTGCACAAGAAATCCTACAGAAAGCATTGGAGGTTGTAATTGGTTAGATACCGAGATTTCGACGATAGCGAAATACTGGATATAATTGACAAAATCATTAAGCGATAAAAGTTTTCAAAAGGCGGCATTGAAATATAATTAAATTTTGAAAGGAAGGTGAAAACCTCCAAATTAGTAGATAATCCATATATTGTGTGTGTTGGGGTAGCCGCCGCCCCGTTTTTTAGGAGGCAGACCATGACTGAATTATGCGAAAGTTGTTTAGGGTGTAACAAAATGGAACTAGAAGATTTTAACGGCGTACATAAATGCCCAAACTATGTAGATGGACGGGAGCCGAAAGGACAAGAGGATATATACATGGATATAATTGAAATGTTTGAAGAATTGGACTGATGCAGATAACGGAATTAATGCGAAAGGAGAGTATAATGAGTAAATTTGATAGTTGTAGTTTTTATGGCGGTTATGATGATTTCGCTGTAAGCAAAGAAAAATATACAAAAGAAGAAGCCATAACCTTATATAGAAACGAAAAATCATACTGTAAAGGCAAAGATGTACTTATAGCTGTATGTGATGCTTATGTAAGACATAGGGCAGGAATAAATGAAGATGGTGAGCCTTGTGTTGGATGGTGGCTTGAGTATAAAGAACATAAGAGAAGTTGCCCTGTTTGGGCGTTTCACCTGACCCCCAATAAGGAAGAAAAATTCTTCAAGGGGTATGAATATATTAAACTCACAATTTAAAAATAAAACGAATATGAGGTAAACAATGATTGAATTTATCCTAATCGCCAAGAACACTCCCACTTCTAAGCATAGCGAAAGTGGGAGATGAATTGGTGGCTGTTGACAACCCAGTCAAAGCGGGTAGCGACATTGTGTTTAGTTACCAATTAGAGTACTATGTTGTTGTGCGTCCAGCCATGTTAAAAAAACAAACAAAAAACCATGTGAAATTCATGTTCGTCGATGAAGAGACTTGCAAATAGTCTCTTTTTTTTGTGTTTGTTTTTGTAGTCAACTACTCATGACTAAAGTCACGAGTCTCCAATCCTTGATGATGAAGCTACTTATCCTTTTTGACATAAGAGTAAATTTGATATATGATGGAGAAAATATCAAAGGAGCTTCTAGTATGGGGAATTTAACTGTTAACGATTTTTTTTGCGGTTGTGGAGGCATGGGCATAGGCTTTTTGAATGCAGGTTTTTCTATTGTGGGTGCATGGGATATTAATGAACCAGCAATACAAACTTATGTTGCCAATGTAGGCACCCACGCTCAACAAAAAGATATACAAACAATGCACATAAATGATATCCCAAAGGCTCATGTTTGGGCAATGGGATTTCCATGTCAAGATGTATCATATGCAGGGAAAAGGGCAGGCATTGCCTTGTTGTGTCAAGATTGCAACAAGGAATTTGATATTAAAGACTTCGATGATTTTAATGGCGTTTGTGTACTTTGTGGGTCTTCTGCTATCAAACCTGCAACACGCAGTGGGCTATTTTTTGAAATCATGCGTTTAGTGGATGAGGCAATGCTTTTTGACAAATCAAAGGCACCTAAAGTAATTTTGGCTGAAAATGTAAAGGCGATAAGGGGATATATCCCAGCTTTAGAAAGGGAATTCACGCAAAGAGGGTATAAAGCATACTCGGTATTATTCAATAGCAAATACTGGGGAGTAGCACAGCATAGAGAAAGATATTTTATAGTCGGGGTACATAAATCAATTGACAAAGAATTTCAGTTTCCTATAGAAAACAAAACCAACCTATCAAAACTATCAGATTTTCTCGATGCTGATGTTGATGAGAAATATTATGTTTCTCCTGAGAAAGCAGACCAAATAATAGCCCAAGCTTTAGAACGNTTGAAAGAACTAGGGTATGTGCATGCAACTTTAACCCCNACAAGAGTTAAGAAGCGTCAACAAGGGCGAAGGGCTAAAGCCGATGAAGAGCCCATGTTTACTTTAACTGCACAAGATTTACATGGCATTATTATAGATGACACATTCGGCTATAACAAAGGGTCAGTCAGAGTGTATACAGATAAATCTCCGACTCTAAGACATGGTCGACATGGTTTAAAAACTGTGGAATCAACGCCTCATCACCGAGTGCGCACACTTACCCCAACAGAATATGGGCGATTACAAGGTTTCCCTATGGCAAATTGGAAACAGGTTGTGAGCAACACCGAGGCTTATAGACAATTTGGCAATGCGGTAACAACAACTGTAGTCACCGCAATCGCAAACGAAATCAAGAAACTATTGTAAGATAGTTTGTTTTTGACTATCAACATGAGACAATAAGTAATTTGCAACGAATAGCAAGGTCTCATCTCTGGACATTGTTAAGTTACGAGAAAAGCCACAATTCAAAAATGTCGTATCCATGACCTTCCCAAATTTTGTGTGTATTTGCATAACTCCATCAGTGCCGTCAAAATTAATATTATATATATATATTGTTTGTGTTTCCGAGGTATTTTTTGTTTCTCTCAACTCGAACTTCAATAACTCAATATTGTCCATTATTTTTTGACCAGTTTTCCAGCGTCCTGATAATACTATCATATGTGTTCACCTCTCTTATGTATTTGCACTCATATCATACCACATTTTTTTATAAATTTCAAGAAAAAATAAAAACACCTTATTATTAGTCGTATTTCTTAATAGGTTGACTAAAGTATTATAATGTGGTATAATTATTGCGACAAAAAGGAGAATCATTTTGAAATGCCTTGTTTTGTTTTATTTTTTAGTATTTATTTTAGGAGCATCACTAGGTAGTGCCTTTAAATGTTTTTTAGACAGAAGACAAAGCAAACAGTCTTGGTTTTCAACAAGATCTGCCTGTCCTTCATGTGGGCATGTATTGACATGGTATGAACTCATTCCTTTGTTCAGCTATATAATTCTACGCGGCAAATGTTCTACCTGTCAACATAAGATTGGGCTTCGGTGTTTTTTATATGAGCTAGTGTTTGGAGCAACTGCCTTAAGTCTCATCTTTGTGATTATTTAAATATATAACTGCAATACATCAAATAAAAGCTAAGGAGGCTTAAGTTGTGTTAAAGCTTAAAGTAATTGTGGAAGCAATATATTTCCCTAAAAATACAACCTATATAAACGCAGGACAGTATGCTATCTTTTTAGCTCGCATCAAGGATGTTTTGGAAGGCGAATATTCATTAAAAACCATAAAAATAAAAGGTGTGGTCTCTCAAGCTTTACAACAAGGAGATACTTTAGTTTTAAGTGTCGAATACTTACAAACTCATGCCCAATTTGGTAAAGAATATGGTCTGGTTTCCATTGACATTGATACTAATTTAAGTGATAGGCAAAAACAAAAAAATTTCTTATCATCCATTGTTACGAGTGCAATGGCAGACAAAATAATTGACACTATTCCAAATATTACAGAAGTTCTTGAGCAGTCCGATGTTCATACCTTGTCGCAAGTCAGAGGTATTGGTCAGATTAAAGCAGTGCAAATCATAGAGAAATACCATAGTATTAAAGAATACGCAGACGCACTTTCCGTTTTGTCTGGTTTTGGGTTATCAAAAAACACCATATGCAAAATTGTAGATTTCTATGGAAACAGCAAGCTTGCGGTGCAAATTGTTATGTCAAATCCATACGACTTAACAAAAATCCGTAGCATTGGCTTTCGCATTGCAGATGCTATCGCACGAAAAGTAAACCTACCAGACTTTGAAATAAAAAGGATAGACGGATTTATAAATCACATCCTCGCTGTTGAAGGGGAAAGAGGTAAAAGCTATTTAGAATATAGGGCATTATTAAAAACGATTAAAAAATATATTGCAGGAATAACAGAAGATATACTCGACGCTCGCTTAAATGTATTAGAACAATCAGGTGATATTATAAGGTTGGGCGACAACAATAAAATCTCACTCGCAACTTATTATCAATTAGAGCATGATATAGCCCAAGAGTTAATAAGAATTTATAACCATTATAATAATCGCGAGTCTCTCGCTTCAACACCACAAGATGTTATTGCATATATCGAAGCCGAAAAAGGCATATCTTTAACTGAAAAACAAAAAGCGACCATATCTTTGAGCACGCAATACGGAGTTATTGCCGTTACTGGTCTTGCAGGAACAGGCAAAACCACATCTGCATACGGTATTTGCTTATTGCATCGAAACAAAAAGATTATGACTGTTGCCCTTTCAGGCAAAGCTAGCATCAGAATTGCTGAGGTCACTGGCATTGAGCCACATACCATTCATAAACTTCTGGGATATTCTCGCGGGAAATTCCTGCATAATCAAAACAACCCTTTGGATGTGGACCTGCTTATTGTCGACGAGGCAACCATGATAAATGGCGACTTATTTTTAGCATTACTCCAAGCAGTCCCCAACGGTGCTCAGATTATACTATATGGTGATGTTCAACAGCTTGCACCCATAGGTAACTGTAATGTGTTTTCAGACATTTTACAAAGCAATATCTTTCCCTGTCTCCGCCTAACTGAACCCCATAGGCAAGCCTTGCGTGGGGGGATTATCCCTACTTCTCTACAAATTGCTAATCAACAACCCATATTTGATTCCAAGTTTACAGGAGTTAGAGTTTTGGGTGAATTAGAAGATATGGAAATCAATATTTTCCACACATCTGAGCGTATTTTAGAAACAGTAGCCAAAGTTTTTCAAAGAGAATACAATAAAAATCCTAATATTCTTGAAGTGCAAATTATTACTCCCATGAAACTGCATGGAGCAATAAACTGTTATGCAATCAACAATTTAATTCAAAGCATATATAATCCAGATAATAATACAAACACCTGTGAAGTGGTGGTAGAGCAAAAGAAAAACATCCAAAAAAAATATACTATTAAGATTGGCGACAAAGTTATTAACACTAAAAACAATTACCATTCTTATAATCTTTCGGGCACAAAGACCCCAATTTTCAATGGCAATATAGGCATAGTTACCGCTATTGAACAAAATTCATGTGTTGTGGATTTCATTGGAATTGGTGAAGTTTTAGTAACTAAGGAAAATATACAAAACCTTGAGCTAGCTTATGCTATTACAGTACATAAGAGCGAGGGTTCAGGTTTTGAAAATATTATTGTGGTAATTGATGGAAGTGGTTATATTTTAAACAATGTTGAGTTATTATATACCGCCCTTACAAGAGCAGAAAGCTTCTGTTCTCTTATTGCCACGAATAAAGCCATTCAACTTGCAATAAGAACAAAAGAAGTTTCTAATAAACAAACATTATTAAAAAATATTCTTATTAAAAACGGAGGTGCTCTTTACTTATGAGCGACAATCATTTCGAAAAAAATCACCAAAATCAAGAAAACGCAAAAACTAAGCAAAACAAAATAAACCCTAAAATAAAGCTATTAGTTGTCACATTTTTGCTTATTATCATTGGTGTTTTTGCAGTTATCTCTATTATTTCTGAACGTAATGACGCAAGAAAAGAAGAAACAAAGGTTTCTCCCTCACCGACAACTACCATTACATCAGAGCCAGGCATATCGACAGAGGGGGACATAGATGATGAACAAAGCACCACGTTTCCACAAGAAACAGACCCAATATTTCTTCAAGGTGCAACATTCCCTCTTGTCTCTAAAAATGTCAATGACATAGAAATAACCAGTGCTACAAATGGGTTTTGTGGCGAAAGTACAGACTGGAAATTAAAATTCTTTATCCGGCATAAAAAAGCAAGTGAGCAAAACAAGTATGCCTTTAACCTTATACCTGAAGACGGTGTTGCATTTACGCTCTATGAGGGTGATGTTGACATGAATATTTATAATAATGCAACACATTTTTTCTATTTACCTGAGTATGGCAACACATCTCCCATAATTTATGACGGCATATCTTGGTCTCCCACATTAGAGCCTGTCGATGCTACTAAAATTTATGTTGAGACCATTAACCTTGAAACACGAGTAGTGGAGTCTTGTTTTTACATAACTATACATCGGGATGAAGCAGGATACAGAATCACAAGTTTGCAATCTGCGGAATTCAATGGAGATAGCAAAGAAAAACTTTATAATATTGCCATAGATTATTATAAGACCAAAAACGACTCTATAGAGTTGCAAGGCATTGACCATGCCGTGATGTCATTGTCCCCAAAAATCAGCAATGATATGTATTTTATCAACGATATTCCTAAAGACGGCTCTTCTTTACGTTCTATTATTGTAGCTTATTTACCTTATGATGCAGATAGTGTCCCCTTTCAACTTCCTCAAGGATGTTTCGTTGTTTATATCAATAAAGACGACCTATCTGTTATCGGGGAAGGCAAAATGTTCTTTTATGAATAAGTTGCAGTATTAATTTCCGATACAAAAATTCCTGTTGCTAAACTACCACAAACTAGGCAGGATACTTTTTGAACTTAAAATAGTAATTCANCTCCCATCTTCTTATAGCGAGTAGGTGGTGAGTAGTTCACANCAAACAGTACAACAACAGCTCTCAAAACGGGCTGTTGTTTTATTTTTTAATTTTGACATAACTTAAAAACTGTGGTATAATCCCATTCATTAAGGGAAAATACATAATTGCGCACATAAAACCTTTTCCGTGTTGTTTTTCAGGAGGGGGATTATATTATGGCAGGTGGCAAACCAGAGACATTAAACGCACAACAAAGAGCTTTAGTTGAAGAAAATTATAACCTTATTTATTTCGTATTAAAAAAGTTTAATATCGACCAAAACAAGTTTGAAGATTATGAACAAGTAGCCGCATTAGCTTTGTGTAAAGCAGCACTTGCTTTTGATGAATCCAAGGGTTTTAAGTTTACAACATACGCTGTTAACTCCATGAAATATAGTTTATTGACTTACTTTAGAACATATGAAATGAGCATGGTTAAGTTGCCCTTAAAGGTATATCAAGATGCAATAACTGGCAAAGGGCACAGCATTCGTGTTGATTCATATGACAACTATTCCGAAAACCAAAATATCAATTGGGAGCCTTCTTTTGATGCAAGTCAGATATTAAAAAATGAAGAAGAAATCATCGATGATGTTTATGTACAAGAAATTTTATCTACTCTAACTCCCGAAGAAGAACAACTGTTCGACCTGCTATTGCAGGGCTACAATCAAACAGACATCGCTAAAATTTATAATTGCAGTAGAGCAAACATTAATATCCGAATTCAAGCAATCCGACAAAAACTTAAAAAAATATTAGATGAAGCCGATGACTCAATGGAAATCAATTTAAATAACGACAATCAGTATATATGAACTATAATGGTTAAAAAGTTGACTTAACGGGAAAAGTGTGCTATAGTAAAAACAGTCGAAATCTATTCTAAATTTTAATTTACACAACAAGGAGTTGCGCAGATGAAGAGTAATAAGTATAATAAAATGAATTCTCAATGCAATGTATACCCCTTCAAAACTTGTCCTTTATGTGGTCTCACATATACTATAATGGGCAAAAATCCTAGACGTCACAAATCAAAGATATACAGAAGAGAAAAGATTCTCACATCCTCATTATTTGGTACTGACGACGACCATAGTTCTTTTTTATCAGATGATGATTTTCTGGGGGATTGTTGTCAAGATGAATTTATCAGTGAAATTGATGAATTTTTGCTAGCCGAAGAACTTTCTAAAGTCGATTATGAAAACAAAAATTGTTACAATGAAAAATTCGAGCATAATCTTTTTTGCTCCAAGTTTAAAGCTGCTCGAGAGAAATACACCTCCCATATCTTAACATATCTCGAAAGATGTTATATAGTTAATAAACTTTTACCCATCATCAATATGGACCAGCCTTTACCTATAAAGGAGTCGTTTTTAAAACTTCTTTGTGATGTATATTTTGTTGAAAGCTTAGAATTGCAAGATTTTTCCTTATCTCATCCATCTTATCAGGAATTTGTTAGTTTGTTGTGGTATACGCCATGGTTCTTAAAAGAAATGGAAAAATATTTAACCAATGAAGAAATTACTCAACTACAAGATAAGTATCCTCGTTCTCAAGGGTTGCGTCGCAACTTAAGATGGTGGACACAAGAAGACAAATCTCGCTGTGGCCAAAATGATGAAGAAGAGAGTGAATTAGCTCGTGAAGATGATTCATTAGATGAAGAAGATATATTTCGTAATATGGAGTTTTTTGCTTAATGAAAAAAATAAAAACATATCACATTATTCTTTTCTTACTGGTATGTGTTGTATTAACTTGCATTATAAGCCCATTATCCCAACTTCAGCAATACAAAATTTATCAAATTCATACACAAAGTATGATGCCTGTAATCCAGCCCTCTAGTATTGTTGTGGTGGCACAGCAACAAACATATAATGTGGGTGACATTGTAGCATATAAACATAAAAACAATAAGATCATTGTCCATAGATTGCTCGAACTAAACACCAATACAGCACTAACCAAGGGAGATAATAACGCTATTATTGATGACCCGTTCCCCCGAAGCGCAATTATTGGAAAAGTTACCCATATATTTCCCCTACAACAAATAATTGTGTATGCATGTTTGATTTGTATAGGGTTGTTTATATTCGCATACATAAGTAAAATTATACTTGGGGTATTACTACATGAGAAAAACAATCAAACAACTTTGTAATATTTTTAATATTGTTCTTTGCTCTATACTTTTCATTGTTTTCATTATTTTATTTATATATATAAGCTATTCCTTAATTAACCCTATTCGCCTACCCTCTGTGTTGCAACATTCTTTGTTCACAGTAGTGTCAGGCAGTATGGAACCCGAAATTAAAGTTAATGATATTGTTTTAGTAAAAAAAACTCATTATTCCGAACTGCAGGAAGGTGATGTAATAGTTTATTTTTCTGAAGACAAAGATATCCTTATTATTCATCGCCTTATTTCTATGGAAAATGGAATGGCTATTACCAAAGGCGATGCTAACTTTCTTGCAGACACTCCTTTTTCTGTAACACAAATATACGGCAAAAAGATTTGCACTATCCCGCACATTGGGCAAATGCTCTTTTGGTTTCGAGAACGCCCAATTATACGCTATCTCTTTTGTTTTGGTATCTTATTTTATCTTATTCTTTCGTCATACCTTTATCATCGTGCCAAAAACAAAGGCAATCCAAAAGCCCCTTAATAATGCGGTTATATTGACAAAAGTCCCAAAATGATGTATAATGCAATTAACAAAGGAGGGCGTTAATGCCGACATTAATAATTACTGAAAAGCCAGCTGTTGCAAAATATATTGCTCAAGTATTAAATGTGCATGACCATCGCAGTGGATATATCGAAGGCAATGGGTATATTATTGCGTGGACTATTGGGCATCTCGTAGAGCTTGCCGAGCCAGAAGCTTATAATACAGAATATAAAAAATGGAATCTTTCCGACCTGCCTATTATACCTTCTTTTCTATTAAAAATAAAGCCCAACACATGCAAGCAATTTGAAATATTGAAACACTTATTGAATTCTTCAGAGGTTTCTGAGGTTATTTGTGCAACTGACGCTGGAAGAGAAGGGCAATTGATTTTTGAGTGGGTTTATAGAGCTGCAAAATGCAAAAAGCCTGTCAAGCGATTATGGGTGAACTCATACACGGAAAAATCAATACAAAAAGGGTTTGCATCCCTAAAAGATAATAGGGAATACGAGACTCTTTTTCAAAGTGCTCAAGCAAGAGCACATGCCGACTGGTTATTTGGCATTAATATGACAAGAGCTATTTCTTGCATCAATAATGAGGTCTTCTCTCTAGGCAGAGTTCAAACACCTACACTTGCCCTTATCGTAAACAGGCAAGCTGAAATTAACAACTTCGTGTCTAAACCTTATTTCCAAGTACAGGGTGTTTTTAAGTCAGTGAATTTTTTATATAAGAATGAGGACAATGAGACTAATTTGGCAAATAAAGAATCAGCAGAAACTATTCTTAGTGCTGTAATGGGCAAACCTGGAATTGTGACACATGTGGGGCAAGCCAAAAAGACGGAAGAACGACCTTTATTATATGACCTCACGGATTTACAAAAAGAAGTAAATATTAAATATGGATTAACAGCACAGGAAACTCTTAATATTGCACAAAGCCTTTATGAAAAACATAAACTTATCACATATCCGCGTACAGAAAGCACATATTTAAGTACTGACGTTGCAGGCGAAATTAAAATGATATTAGGGCAAGTCGGCTTAGGTTGGACGGAGACACAGCCTCTAATTAAACATATTTGTGCTCAAGGTTTAAATATAGACAAGCGGATTGCCAACGACGAGAAAGTATCTGACCACCATGCAATTATCCCTACGGAAAATGCTTGTAATTATGCTAAGTTATCTTTAACGGAAAACGAAGATAAAATTTATAAGCTTATTGTTTTGCGACTTATTGCTGCTGTGGCACAAAAATATGAATATCTCGAAACTTCGGTCGTTATAAATGTTGATGGGCATATGTTCTATGCCACATATAAAAATCCCGTTTTCTATGGATGGAAAGACGTATATCGAAAGCTTTTACCATCTGCCAAAAAAGATGAAACGGTAGAAGCAGTTTTTGCACAAAACGAAAAGGTGTCAGCAGATAAATATGAAATGCTTGAAAAAATGACGACACCCCCCAAGCCTTATACAGAAGCTTCTTTAGTATCAACCATGAAGAATATTTCAAGAAAAATAGAAGATTCATCCCTAAAACAATTCGTTCCCAGAGGGCTTGGAACTACTGCCACCCGAGCAGCTATTATTGAGCGATTGAAAAAAATTAACTATATTGAAACAAAGGGGAAATATCTAATCCCTACACAAAAGGGTATTAACCTTATCCGAGTTGCACCCACCAAACTAAAACTTCCAGAATTAACTGCTGAATGGGAAGAGCGCTTAGAAAATATTTATAATCAAACAGAGCAGGTTGAACCTTTCATGCAGGGCATACAAGAACATGTGAGTGTTATTTTAAATGATATCAAAAGTAATGTAACCCAATACCAAATTGCTTCTGGTAGTCCTCGATCAAATGGTCGAGAAGTTATTGGGGAATGCCCCAGATGCAAAATGCCTATTTATGAAAACTCAAAAGCCTTTTCTTGCTCGGGGTACAAGAATACCCCCCCCTGTAACTTTACTTTATGGAAAGAAGACAAATGGTTTCAAATTTTTGATAAAAAAATTACAAAAACCATGGCTAAAAAATTCTTGACAAAAGGGGAATGNATGGTTAAGGGAATGAAAAAAAAGGATAGAAGTGCAACCTTTGATGCCACAATTATCATGGATGTTTCCCATGAGAAATGGGTATCTTTTGCCTTTAAGCCTCGCAACAAACAATAACAACATCTCCCAAAGTACAAGCCATATACTGTGGTGGTGTACTTACAATATTAATAAGCTTATTTGTGAAAGGAGGAGGGCGTTATGCCTAAGTTGTTTCAACCCAAAACAACAAACGCCCACACACGCATATGAAAAAAACATATATTATTGATACTAATGTCCTGATTCAATCCCCTCATGCGCTTAATTCCTTTGAAGACAATGATATTGTATTACCTATATCGGTTTTAGAGGAGTTGGATAAACATAAAAATGCCGATGGCGAAAAGGGTGCTAATACAAGAAGTGTTATCCGTTCTCTTGATAAGCTAAGGTTGTCAGGCAAACTAACTGACGGAGTTAAGCTTGATAGTGGGGGCACTCTACGCCTACAATTAAATTGTGCACATATAGAACTGCCTGACACTTGGGATAGTGCATCACCTGACAATAGAATTCTTAAAATTTGCAAACATTTAGTCAATGAAGGCAAGCATGCCATTATTGTAACGAATGATATCATTTTAAGAATTAAGGCGGATTCTATAGGGCTTCAAGCCGAAGAATTCACCACCGACCGCTCCCCTGAAATTGAGAAACAATATAAGGGCAGGTTAATTGTTTGGGTGCAAGATGCGGAACTAGATAATTTCGCTAAAACTCACCAATTATCTCCCGACAATACATATGTGCTTGCTGAAAACTGTGATGAACCATGTGCTAAAGTGACTCCCTGTTATATTGAAAACCAATTTATAACTCTTGTTTCAGATACAAATCCGCAAAAAACCATGCTCGGCAAATATCAAAATGGAGCTATAGTTCCATTGTATTATGCGGGGCATCGACCCTTTGGCATTAAACCACGAAACACTGGTCAAAAATTTGTACAAGAGGCACTTATGGACAATAGTGTCCCCTTAGTGATTATTAAAGGACCGGCTGGAACAGCAAAAACCTTCTATAGTTTGGCAGTTGGATTAAGTAAGGTTATGGAAAGCGACATAAAAGAATATCGCAAAATTTTGGTATGTCGCCCAGGAGCTGAATTTGATGACAACATAGGTTTCTTGCCTGGCGATGAACAACAAAAAATCAACCCATTATTAAGACCTATACGCGACAACCTTGAGATACTGGTAGATGGCAACGAAGAGCAAAGATATGAAGATGAGCAACTTCTATCCAATAAAGTCGAAGAACTCTTTGATCGCGAAATTGTCACTGCTCAGGCTCTTAACTTTATACGAGGTCGGTCGATTATTAAAACTTGGCTTATTATTGACGAGGCACAGAACCTAACCCCAAAACAAGCAAAAGGCATTATTACTAGAGCAGGCAAACATACAAAAATTGTTCTTGTAGGAGATCCTGCGCAAATTGATAACCACTTACTTGATGAAAGAACAAACGGCTTAAGTTTTGCCTCGGAAAAAATGAAAGGTAGTAAACTATGCTATCAAATTACAATGGATAATAACGAATGTGAGCGTTCTGCATTAGCAATGGATGCGGCTAATCGCATGTAACTTTAAATATACTAAGACAAGTTCTCTATCCATTGTTTGCACCATGCAACAAAAATCTAAAAAAATTTTAATCACGAAAGGAATGTATTTTTACATATGATAGTTGTTAAAAAATGCAATCAATGTGGGGCAAAGTATGATGTGGAGTTTATGTCTAATGAATCATGTCCCTGTCAGAAACAGCATACCGTAGCCCCTAAATCCAAACCATCTCAACCTGTACGAAAAAGCAAGTGGGACAATGTGCCTATGCAGGCATTGCCTACTCGCTCCAACCGTAGGCAAGCCGAAGCAGATGCTATTAAAGAATTTTTTAAACAACAATAGCCGTCGCAAGACGGTTTTTCTTTCTCCCCTAATCCACAGATATTGACAAAAAGGCAATTCTGATATATAATAAAAGTATCTAAAAATTACAATCGTCTATTCTTTTAGCATGGTTTTTCAAAACCATTTTTTAAACATATCTTTTTTAAAGAAAGGAGTGCGACAATGTCTTTTAAGATACCTGCTAATGGTATTCAAAAATGGGATTTTCTCGATGTGCAACCTACTTCGAAAGGTTGTTCTCTTTTTTTAAGAGGGCAACACATCGCAACGGTTGAAAGCGAAGATGCAAAAGTCCGACCAGACAGTAAGCCAAAAGCTTTTGTGTGTTGTATTGAAAACGAACTTGCAACAATTGAGTTTTTGTATTTTGTTGAGATACATCGCCATAGTGGATACAGTTTACTTGATGGGGCTATCCCTATTAACAAACTCGTCAACAAAACAGAATCCGTCGGTGCTTTAACGGACCATGGCAATATGTATGGAATATTGGAATACTACAAAGCCATGTGTAAGGCTAACAAAAAACCCATTTTAGGTTTCGAAGCATATGTAGAAACGCATGAAGGTGCGAAAGAAGGTCACCACCTGATACTTTTGGCGAAAAACCTCAAGGGGTATCAAAATCTCATGCGGCTGACGACTATGGGTTATCATAATTTTTATTATAAACCACATATTTCGTATGCAATGCTTGAAAAATATGGGGAGGGGCTAATTGGGACAACTGCATGTATCGGTGGTGAAGTTCCACAGCTGATTTTGGATGGTCAATACGACCAAGCCAAACAAGTCCTTTTAAAACTTGCCTCATTTTTTGCTCCTGGCGATTTTTATATAGAAATCCAAAAGCACAGGACAGAAGATGAAGTAATTATCAACCCTCAATTGGTTAAATTATCTAAAGAAACGGGTATCAAGCTCGTAGCTGCTACCGACAGTCATTATGTCAACAAAGAAGATTCCTACGAACATGAGGTTTTGCTTTGTATCGGTACACAAGCGTGCATGTCTGACGAAAAAAGGATGCGGTTTTCTGGTACGGGTTATCACTTACACTCTTCACTAGAAGCTTGTGAGTTGTTCAAAGATGTCCCCGAGGCTATTGCCAGCACTTTGGAAATCGCAGAGAAATGCAATGTTAAACTGGATTTAGAAACCATTCATATGCCCGAATTTCAAGTCCCTGCACCATTTAAAAATGATTGTGAGTACTTTAAACATCTTATAAAACAAGGTGCAATTGAAAGATTTGGAACTGATTTTGAGCAAAATAAAACTATCACAGACAGGCTTGACTATGAAATCAGTGTAATTGAAAAGATGGGGTATTCTTCTTACTTTTTGATAGTAGCAGACTTTATAAGTTACGCCCGAAGCGAAGGTATTGAAGTGGGCCCAGGAAGAGGTAGTGCGTGTGGTTCATTAGTGGCATATTGTCTCAAAATCACTAACATCAACCCTCTGCAATATGGTTTATTGTTTGAGCGATTTTTAAACCCAGACCGCATATCCATGCCTGATATTGACCTAGATTTTGACGATGAACGCAGAGGCGAGGTCATTGCATATGTTAAAAGGAAATATGGAGAGGATTGTGTCTCTAGAATCATTACTTTTGGCACTTTATCTGCAAGGGCAGCCATCCGAGATGTCACAAGAGTGTTGGGTTTCCCATATGCATTGGGAGACAAAATTTCTAAAACCATTGTCAACCCTAATTTAACATTAAAACAACAATTGGAAAACCCTGAATTTGCAAAACTGTACGACTCAAGCCCCGATGTTCAAAAAATAGTCGATACAGCTATGAAACTTGAGGGATTGCCACGCAATGCGTCCATGCATGCATGTGGTGTTATTATTGCCAAATCTGCGGTCGTAAACTATATCCCACAAGCGATGATGGAAGACAGGGATTTGCCCGGCACATATGAACCCACAACCCAATTTAACATGTCTGAATGCGAAGAATGTGGTCTTTTAAAAATGGATTTTTTGGGGTTACGTACCATGGGTGTCATTAACAGAGCTCTTGTCGACATAAATAATAAACGTCGTCAAGAAGGCAAACCCGAACTCACATATTCAGATATACCCATTAACGACCCAGCTGTTTATGATTTTATTGCCAAAGGCAATACATCAGGAGTATTTCAGTTTGAAGGGGCAGGTATTACAACTTTTGTTAAGGATTTATTCCAAGATGCTGGCACATACACTAAACTTCAAACTCAAGACGAGCTTGATCAATTTGGAAATGAGTTATTCGAAAGATTAATCGCTGGTGTCTCGTTGTATCGCCCGGGGCCCATGGATGAAATTCCGAATTATCTTGCAAACATGACGAACCCGTCTCAAATTACTTATGAGACGCCTCTTGTAGAAGGCATTCTCAAAAATACTTATGGTGTCATTGTGTATCAAGAACAAGTTATGTTTATAGTAAGAGACTTAGCAGGTTTTTCTAAGGGTCAAAGTGATACCATTCGTAAGGCTATGGGTAAAAAAAAGAAAGAAATTATCAACCAATACGAAGAATATTTTGTTTATGGTTCTGCTGAATTTGACAAGAAACATCCTTCAGAAGCCCTAAACATTAAAGGATGCGTTAATAATGGCATCCCTGAAGAAGTTGCGAAAAGCATATGGCGCAAGATGGAGAAGTTCGCCGAGTATGCCTTTAACAAAAGCCACGCGACAGCGTATGCTGACATAGGTGCTCGCACCGCATGGTTGTCTTATTATTACCCCATAGAATACATGTGTGCCATACTTAACTCTTTTATTGATAAGGCAGATAAAATCAGGTGGTATATGTCTGTTTGTCAGGCAAAAAACATTAATATTTTGCCACCAGATGTCAACAAATCAGCAGAAAAGTTTACAGTTGATAGCGATGCTATTCGCTTTGGACTAAAGGGACTTAAAAACATGGGGAAAGCGGCGAATGACATTATAGCAGAACGCAATGCCAATGGAGCGTTTCAAGACACCCAAGACTTTGCAGAAAGAATGGCATTATACAAGCGTGTAGACAAAAAAATGTTAGAAGCATTAATTTACGCTTCGGCACTAGATGGGTTTGAGGGAACACGCAAAGCCAAAATCGACATTTTGCCAAGTATTCTTGCCGTTGCTAATGACAACAAAAAAGTGGTTGAATCTGGGCAAGTCAGTATGTTTGAGAGCAAGGAAATGGCTGATTATCATAAGCTACCCATACCCAAAATTCCTGAGTTTGAAAAAAGATTTAAGCTTGAAAAAGAAAAAGAATATTCGGGATTCTATGTCACCGGACACCCTCTTGATGATTATGCCTGGGTATTTGCTAGAAAGGATGTAGTGCCCATAGGTAATATTATGTCAGGCGATACTGAAGGCAGTGGAGACATTGTTGTTGGTGGTAGCATATACGACAACCAAACTATCAAGCTTTGTGGTATCATGAAAGAAGTTACACAACGCTACACGAAGTCTGGTAATCGTCTTATTACTTTTATGCTCGAGGACAGAAGTGGCAACATTAAATGTACAGCATTTAACTCTTGTATTGAAGCAAATGAGGAGAAATTTGATGAAAACAACATTTGTTATGTTAAAGTTCGGATAAAAACAGATGATTTTGGGACACAAGGACTTTTACAAAAAATTCATTTGCTAAACCAACCACAACAATCTGCAAGTTAATTACAAGTTTGCTTTTATGATAACAGCCTCCTTAATAGGGGGCTGTTTTTCGTTTATGCTATTTTTGACATAAAGTCAAATTAGAGGTATAATAGGTGAAGTTATTATAAAAAACTAAGTTCTCGATTGTCTTTTGGGGAGGGAAACAATGCTTTCAACATCAAAATTCAGAAATTTTGTAAATAACTCGGCAAAGAAAATCAATGATAAGTTGGATATAATAGATGCTAATAAATTAGCTAGGCTCGCCAAAAAAGAAGAACTGGCAATGCAAAAAATTAGCCAGCAAAAAGAAAAACAAAAAAAACAAGCAGCAAAAAAAACTCGCCAACAAAAAAGAGCACAAAGATTTAGACAGCGTATTTCTTATATAGGATATAGTATTAAAGATTTTTTTGAAAATCTCTTTTCTAATATTAAGCACTTTCTGTATATTGTTTTGCGTTCTATAATTGCCAATATTAAAAAAATATATGTCAAAACGGATTACAAAGCTAGTGTAAAAGCTCATCGAAAGCTCATTTCGCATCTTTATTCAAGAGCTGGTATTACTTCTCTAGCAGCGAATCATGATGTGGATTTGCTGTCATCTAAAAGCACTAATACTGCGATTCGAGGGAAAGAACCTCTTGACCACAAATACATAAGTCAACATCATATTGAATATTGGGCACAAGATGGCGTAATTAATGAAATTCCTTTTGAACAAACATTAGAGATAATGTGTGATATGTTTGCATCAGCATATAACCACGACACAAAAACAATAGATTACATGTTGGTATTAGCACTACTTGAAGAAAAACAAGAGAAGTATACTATTAATGGTGTTTTAGTATCATATTTTGTTAATAGTATTACGCATGCACAAAAACATATGCTAGTCGCACCAGACTATTCTTATTGTAAAACACAATACGAAGATTTTGTATTGTTTTAATATGTCTCTCTGAAAATTTGTAAATGATGTTTCACGAAACATAGAAGTGTTTTGACAAAAAGGCAATATAGTGGTAACATAAACAATATAACTTCTTGCCTATCTCTGGAGGTTTAGATAAATGCTCATTACATACAAGACTTGGTTTATTGTCTTAATGCTAATATTGTGTCCACCATTGGGAATTATTTTAATGGTCAAAAACTCATTTTGGGAACAAAAGATGCAAGTCTTGGCTGGCATATTAAGCGTTTTTTGGTTAATTGGAGTAATTTTTTGTTGTAGTAAATTCTTTTTTAGAGAACCTACTGAAGAAGACCGAATACCTGTTGTGACTGCTACCTCTGTACCCACTACGCCTAGCCCTACGACTATTGTCACACCTACAACAACACCAACTAATAATCCCCAGACAACCCCGATTTCTGAGCCAACCTCATCCGAGCCNCCAAGCCCCGAAGAAACATCAACACATGAGTCCGTTAACCCTATAGANGGTGAAGGGGAAGNTGAAATCGATGCAAAGCAGTCTCCTATGCCAACAGGCAATGATAAATATAATCTTACGGATGGACAGATTTCTAAGTTAGATGGACAAGAAAAATATGTCTATCTTCTTGGGAGAGAGTTATATGCAAACAATACGGCTGACTATAATTTATCAGCTACTGCTGTTACGCAAAATAAATACGACATNCTTATCGACATTGATAATGGTAATAAAAGCCCGTTAAGTATTACGCAAGAATTGAAAATTATATGCGAAACAATATATAAACTAGGATATAAACAGCAAACCATGCAAATAGTTTTAAAAAGTTCTGGNGACATCGCAACGATTAGGGATTTTTCAACTGAAATTATTCCAGTTGTAAATTGTTCAATATTTGAAAACAAAACAATNATAAAAACATATATAACAATAGACATATATTAAAATAGAAAGGATCGGAACATATGTTGACATTTGATGAGTGGGTGAAAAAAACAGGCGTTTTTTCACAAGGCGTAATAGCAAATATAGATGCGTATGCCACAGAAAAAATGATTCCTTTTTCAGATGCGTTAATAGCTTCAGGCACACTTTCTGAAGAAGAATACTTAAAACTTTTAGCAAAATTCAATAATACCGATTTTCTCACGGCTGCAGAGGTTTTAGAGCAACTAGACGAACAACTCCTTGATTTAATTCCGCCAGATAAGGCAAGGGAATTATGTTTTATGCCTTTTAAAATGGAAGACAGCGTTTTAAAAATCTTAGTAAACGACGGTTCATCTAGGCAAGCCGAAGCTTATGCCGCTTCAGCGATAATGTGTAATTATGTCGTCCCCGTCTATCTTCTCAAAGAAGAGTTGGATGCCTTTTTGGACAGATTTTATCTCAAAGCTGATTTAAGTGATGCTATTGGATTAGGGGAATTAGATAATTATGCAATACAAGCTAATTATTCTACCATTGACCTTGAAGAATCGGATTCCGTAATATCAAGAATTTTGAATGAAATGATTAAGGCTGCTATTGAAAATACTGTCTCCGATATACATATTGCTCCCGAAGAGACTGGAGTGTCTATACGATTTCGTAAAGATGGCATATTGGCGGAATATGCTTCTTTCGATAACCAAGTCTTGTTAAAGCGTTTAATTAATAAAATCAAAACTAGTGCAGGGCTAAAAATTGAAGAAAGCCGAAAAACACAAAGCGGGCATTATTCTGCAACTTACAAGGGTAATACCGTTAATTTTCGTGTATCCACTTTGCCTACCATTCATGGCATCGAAAAGGTTACGCTTCGTTTATTAGACCAGCAAGCATTAAATCTTAGTATTGAAAATATGAGATTTAGGCCAGATATAAAAGAGAGTTTTCTTCGCATTATTAAAAAACCACAAGGAATATTCTTGCTCACTGGGCCTACAGGCTCTGGTAAAACCACGACTTTATACACAGCTCTTGCCGCAATCGCTTCCCCAGAAATTAGCATTGTTACATTAGAAGACCCTCCAGAATTTCAACTAGGAAAACATATAGTGCAATCTCAAGTTAATCGTGGTATTGATATGGACTTTGCGGCTTTACTTCGCGAGGTTCTGCGTCAAGACCCTGATGTGATTCTTGTTGGTGAAATTCGTGATATTGAAACAGCTCAAATTGCAGTACAGGCAGCAAATACAGGACATTTGGTCTTTAGTACGCTGCACACTAATGATTCTGTAGCAGCCGTAACACGACTTATTGAAATGGGCGTACACACATATAACATTGCTGACTCTCTTTTAGCAGTTATGGGACAACGACTTGTCAGAAGAGTGTGTCCTAACTGTCGTGTGCCACACGATTGCATTTTAACAAAAGAAGACAAGTTGATGTTGCATACAGATGATGATAAGTTTTCTGGTTATGTAGCCAACAAAAAAGGGTGTTCTGTTTGTAGGTATACAGGCTATGCAGGGCGAATACCCGTGCATGAGCTTTTTATGGTTGATGATGAAGTACGCAGAATGCTAGCTGAAGGTAAAACATCAGTAGATATTCGCCAATATACTTCCAGCATGCAAATGAAAACGCTTGCTGAAGATGCATATATTAAGGCAAAAGACGGTCATACGACCATTGATGAAATACGACGAGTAATAGGCTAAGACAGGAGAGGAGGCAAAGCGTAATTTTTATACGCTCATCATTAATATGATATATTACAATGCATATGTACAATTTACTCCCCGCGACATTTTAATTATTGTTACCAATGAAAAAAATAAGAATCAAACCGTTGTGGTGGATTCTTTCCAAATGGACATTCGAGATTATATCAATGACAACGGTCTGATTCAATTTCCACTGGTACTTGCAGAAGATGTCGCTAAAAAAATCAATAATGATAAATACTCGGTCAAGGACATTACTTTGATTTTTTCCCCAAAAGATTCTACGGTCCTAACATCTCAAGAAAATGCGATATTAGACTCCAAGGAATTAGTTGAGTTTATAAAAAACAAAACAGAAAAAACCTTTAAAAAACATCCCGAAGCATATGAGATGGCTTGGGTGCATACCGGCAATGTTTTGGATGATGGAGCACCTTACTCTGCTTTTTTACAATATTGTTATCCTGTCAGAGAAATAAACAAACTCAAAAAAGCTTTTGCAAAAAACAAAATACATGTTGTTTCGGTGTTATTACCCGAACTGGCAACAGCCGCTCTGTTTTCTCAATATTTTGATGAGTTTAATGACCCCACGACCTTGATTGTTGAATCTGGTTTTGTTTCGTCTCCTAATTCAATAACCACAACATACTGGTACAAGCGCAATATCCTTGAAAATATTGGCAACCACAAAGTGGGGTTCGCTTCCATAGTAAAAGAAATCGGGAGTGTTTACACTCAACTACATCCACATGATATAGAGACTCTGATTTTTAGTTGTGGCATTTTCAAAGATTATCCCACAGATGATGCTAGTGAAATTTTCTCTCTCAATGATATTAACCCAGAAGAATGGTTCGCCGTTGCTACTCGTGCTTTCCATGTTTTTGCAACCGCCTTTCGCAATGATATTCAAAGACGTGCCGAGAAGCCAGATGTTATTATTTTAGCAGGACCTATTGCATGTATCCCTAGCATTAAGGAATATTTATATCACAATTACTCTTTGATTGTAGATATCTGGGAAAACAAATTTGATTTAAAAATTGATAACACCACGATTCTCTATACTAATTCAATATTGCACTCCCCACTCTTTGCGACTGTCACAGGAGCAATGTATTATCAACATTGGATTAAAGGGCTTAAAAAAGGCACTTTATCAAAACCTATTTTAGAGATTGATATTAATAAGCACCGCAAGCATTTAATTATTTGTCTTGTAGCAGCACTGTTGTATGCTTGTTACTTATTTGTGCCTGGATGGATTACATTAAAGACGCTCGAAGCCGAAAGCAAAAGGCTGACAGCTGACGCACAGACTGCACAGTCCATTAAAACCAATATTGCCAAATACGAAAACAATATTGCGCTACAACAACAATTTCTTGACAAAACTAAAACGGCTTCGTTTAATATTCGCGAATTTATGTTTGGGTCGATATTATTAAAGCCTGAGGGGATAACCATAATATCTGTGGACACTCCTAATTATCTTGAAGAAGTGACAGATACGCGCCCATACTATTACATACGCAAGGCTGTGGAAAGAAAATCACAAAACACATCTGACGAAGGCAATAACACCGTTTCGTTTCAACACAATGCTCTTGCATCTAGTAACCAAGACTGGACTTTTGGGCTGGATTGGACAGGTATTAGTTTAACAACACAAAATATCGAACAATATCTCATAGAAAATAATCAGCTTAATATTGCTCCGTATTTAATTACAGAGGTTGTAATTAGAGGATATGGTTCAAAAGAGGAGATTGCTTCGTTTGCGCAAGACTTAGGGTCAATGGACGGGGTTTACAATGTAGGCATGGTAACGGCCGAAAAAACCATTCCAACTAGTGGTGGAGTGTCGGTTGAAACTAATGTCTTTGAATTTTATGTACTATTTGGAGGAGGGAGCAACAATGTCAAAAATACCGAAAATTCAAATTAGAGGCAATGTTTATATTGTGCTTTTGATTGTTGTGATATCCATTGTTTCTATATATGGTGCCAATGAGCTGGCTCAAAAACACACGGAACAACGCGAGGTTGTTAAACAAGATATAGCAGACAAACAAAATATCAATATTGAATCATTACAAAACCAAGAATCATCGCTTAAGAAAAAAAATGATGATTTAAATGAAGAAGTCAATAAACAAAAGAAAGAAGCTGTGACGCGATTTGATAAAGATATTTTTCGCACTAGTCTAAGTATGTTTGCGACAATTAATAATCTGTCATTAGACATTGCTGACCAACCAAGTGCTAGTGATTCAGATGGCTTTTACACTGTTAAGTATGATATCTCGTTACGTGGTCCCATGTATGGCATTCTTAATTTCTTCAATTTAGTTGACGGCATGGGTAGTCAGTATTCTGTAGACTATTTTTCTTTCCGTCAAGCTGGAGGTTATAAATATTTAGAAAGGGCAACTGATATTGAAGACCCATTGGCTTGGGCAGAAGCACCCATAACACATATCAATCCTAGTGAATTACAAAAGGTTTTGGATGCCAGTAAAAGACTTGAAAACAACTCTTACGATTTCGGTGATGCGCTTATATCGACACAACCTGATACTGTTACAGACCCCTTGATTGATAACACCATTATCGATAATCCATTTAAACAAGAGGTTGACCCAGAACAAAAAAAAGCAGATGCAACACGCCAAGCCGAGCTTAAAGCACAAAAAGATAAAGCTATGGCGGAGAAAGCAGCGGATGCAAAACTAGTCGAGGAATTTTTGGCTAAATACTATCCAACGGGCACCGTAATTAAGGATGGCAAAATTATTGTTCCTATGCTAGATGGAGAAATGGTTTTAGATACTAGTATCACTTTCTCTGGAAACATCGCTGGAGCAGAACCAATCCCCAATATCAATCAGTATCTTATTCCTGCTGAGGTAATTACCTCCGAAGACCGTAATGTCGAAATAAGATGGAATGGCGAAACCAGATATATCCCGTCCATTATCCAAGGGGTAGATGTTACGGATTTAAATGGTTTAATTATTAACAATGACACAGCATTTACCGTTAGTTGGAATAATGAATTAATACCCAAGGATGTAATAGAATCGTTTTTATCTGAAAAAGAAGGCGGGGTATCAGCCGAGCTACAAAAGGTTGCTTCGGAAATTAGGTTCATACAACACTATAATCCTTTAAGAGAAGAAATCGAACTTAAAGAATATTTAATATTCTTATATGAATATCAGCAGGAGCAAGGGGGCATTTAATCTCGCCCCTCCTTTATGAAAACTGAGCAAATAGTCTGCGACTTTGGTCAAAAGAAATGTCAAAAGGAGACGAAAATTTATGCGCGAATACACAATTACCTATAAAATAGGCGACGGTACAAAAAAGAAGGTTATTTATGAGGCCGTATCTAAATCAGCAGCCAAAAGCTTGGCATTAGATGATGGTCTTCATGTGGTTTCTATAAATGAAAATTTTAAGTTAAGCGGATTAGATAGGTTTTTAGCAAAAAATTTTCCTTCTGTTGTAAGACTAAGAAAAAAAACGATTCTTGTTTTTTTTACGCAACTTTTCTTTTTGCTTGAAGCCGAAGTCAACCTTGTAAGTGCTCTCAAAAGCATGAAGAGGGGGGCAAAAGACAATAAGTATCGCAAGTTTTTGTCAGCTGCATATAAGGGTATTTCAGAAGGTAAGCAATTATCCGACCTACTTACCCCTAATTTCGGCTTTGAACCAGAAATCCAGATGCAAATACAGTCAGGAGAAAGAAGTGGCAATCTTGTCAGTGCAATTAAAACCATTATTGATAGGTTAGAAAGAGAGAGCAAAACAAAATCCGCCGTTGCAAAACAAATGGCTTATCCAGTTGTGGTCATTATAATAATGATAGGTGTTGTTTATTATATCTTAACAAATGTTGTGCCTAGCTTAACCGACATCTTGACAGAAACAGGAGGAGAATTACCTCAGATCACCATAGCTTTAATAAATATTTCCACTTTTGCAGAAGCATATGGCTTGCAAATTTTAGGTGGTATTATTGTATTTGTTTTTGTCCTTTTATATTTTAAAAAGAAAGAATTCACGGGCTATTATATTGATAAGGTCTTTTTGAAACTACCTCTTTTTGGAGAAATAAATATGCTAACTTCTCTCACAAGATATTTTTATGTGGCAAGCAATATGCTTGCAGGAGAAATACCATTAATCAATGCATTAGAAATCGCAGCTAAATCTGTGTCTAATAAATACATGAAAAAAGAGCTGGGTAAGTTCCCACTCGACATTAAAAGCCAAGGCACATCATTAGATATATTAATGGCGAATTTTAATCCTACCAGTACATATTCAGATTTAGTTAATACCGGTTTAACAACGGGCAAAATAGAAGAAATCTTTGAAAAACTATCACAAGAGTCTTTAGAAAAATCCGATGCCAAAGTTAAAACACTCACTACCATGATGGAACCTGTTATCACCATTGTTCTAGGTGGTGTGGTAGCTTTAATTGTCTTTTCGCTATTTATCCCAATGTTTGCGGTATTGGATTCTATGTAGCCAATACCCTCTCAACAAAGGTCAAATTGACGAAAGGTTAAAAGTGATATATAATAAACCAAGAGATTTATATGCCCTCATCAGATGTAAGGGCACAACACCAAATTTTTGTTGGCAATATTGCAGGAGGAATTTATATGCGACTCAAAAACTTCAAAAACATGAGAAAAGGCTTAACGCTGGTTGAAATTTTAGTTGTTATTCTTGTTATTTCTATTTTAATCGTTGCTCTTGTCCCACGTGTTACCGCAGCTCTGGACAAAGCCAAAGAAACTCAAATTAAAACAGATTTTCGTACTTTTGCAACTGCGGTAGAATCAGTTCTGCGAGAATGTGCAGGCTTCAACGGCGTGCCTTTGATGGATGAAAACAATAAAATAGGCATAACTATTGGAGCAAAATTCTGGCGAGAGGGTCAAAATATTGTAGAGGATGCACAAACACCAGCCACACAATCTCTCATTAAGGCCATTAATCGTTACTTAGAAAGTAGCTACCAATTTGACACCATCATCCAGAAAGACGATGGTGGAGATAATGCAAACTTTGGTCGCAGTCAGGCAACTGACCCGTGGGGTAAACAGTATGAGATATATTTTGTTTCGCGAAACGCTGCTTCCAATACCAGCGAGTGTGTTACGGACAAAGTTTATATTGTCGCCAACGGCAGAACACAACACCAATTTTATCCTGACTATATGATGTTATGCGAGTATAAAAATGGTGAAGTGAGAACAGCAACGGCAGGCTTTGGGGATGCCCTTTCCACCGATTATACTTTCTATACGGGACAGGCTGACAAGCAACACTATACTCTGCTAGCTTCTCTTTTTGAAGCAGACAATGTATCCCATGGACTAGCAATTCCCGAAAGTAGTGTAACAGCAAGTAATATTGGGGATGGTACTCTATTTAACATGGCTACAAGCATGAATAATCAGAGATTGTTTATTGAAAACGATATAGGACAAAAGCCAGACACATTCAGCACTTTTTCCCCTTTAGAAGCAGTAGGAGCGGAAGAATAATAAAAAATATATTTTTAACAGACCCTTGAATTAAGGGTCTGTTTTTTTGCACAAGTTTGACAAAAGAGCAAATATGGGCTATCATATTTAATGTATACTATGAGGCAAAGGAGTATGTTGCATTGTTCAATAAAAAAGGTGTTACATTAGTTGAAGTACTTATTTCAGTTGCAATAATTGCCGTTTCTCTTTTGTCCATTTTTGTATTCACTACAAAAGTAAAAAACAGAACAGCTACGGAAAATAATATGCTTGATGCTTTTTATAACAATGTATCAGCATATGAAATAATACAAAAAGAACTTAATCGTACTGGTAATATTGATGAGGCTGTTAAAGTTGCTATTGAAGCGACAAAAGGCACAAGTGGTAAATATGTTAAACATCTTATTGTGGAAGTTGTGCCTGTTGTGATTTACCCCAATGATGTCAATATAGCTGAAGCAGAACCCGAATCTTTGCCAGAAGATATCAATAATGACGGAATTATCGATTTTTATAAAGCTGTGGACGACAATGGTGAAACTCGTATTTTATATTACAATTCTGGTGTCGTAAGCCCTGATTTTAATTTATCGTATGACATCCCTATTTACAAAATTAAAATTAATACAAGACTAGGCATACATCAATGGGATAACTTAGCTGTCGAGACACTAGTTTGTAAAAATGGGGGAATAGGTGTTTACTATGAACAATAAAGGATATTCGTTAATTGAGCTTGTCATTTCCCTATTCCTGATATCTACTTTACTGCTTGCCTCTGCTGTTGCACTGCGAGCTCTTGGCTCTACAACTGAAATGGGTATAGACGATATGATGTATAGAAAAAACATCAACTTACTGGCAAGTGAATTGAAAAATGGGACTTCATCAATAGTGTCTTATCAGGAAGGAGTGCATAGCACTTTTGTTGAAAATGGTGCAGGTCTTGTTTTGCAAGATGGCATGTTGCTTGATACTAGCGAAGACGCTACTCGCAAAGAGTATCTTGTTACAAATCTCATCATGTACACAACTGGCACAGTTCAAAAACGAATATTTGAGGTTGTAGAATTCGGTATCGAAGACGAACATTTAAACCCTTTTATTCAAGTGTCGGAAAGTACTGATTCAAACACAAAATCATCTGGATTAAATGTCTATGGTGTGTTGCAAATGCGAGACGAAGTTTTGGATGAAACAGCATATAAGGAAGGTCGCATTGAATGGCAAGAATTTTTTACATATGACCCTATCAGAGTTACATGTAAGACACAAATAAATGCCGCGACAAACCAAGGGAATGAGATTAAATCCACTGCTTTTATTGTAAAGACAATTAAAGACGAGGATTCCGGTCGTGAAAAACTTATATCTATCAAGTTATGTTTGCTCTTACCAACAGCCAAAGGAGGAAACCGATCTTTCAATATGGTTTTCACTTGTCAACAGGAGGTGTTTGTAGATGTTGTCTTTGCTGCAGAAACATAAACGAGGCAATATAGTTCTGGCATTATTAATAGCTTTATTGGTAGCATCTACTGCATTGTCTATGTATGTTGGTCTTTCGCGGGACAAACGAAACACCAAATTATCCATAGAAAGAATGCAAGAGAAAATTGCAATGAATGCTTATATCGTAGCAGCACAGACATCTCTTTTTGATTACCTCAATACATTGGAAGTGCCAATTGTTTATGCACAATATATGTCTGTAAATACAGACCAAGCCGTGATACATCGAGTTGCTGTCACAGACCCTGTTATTGTAGATGTGCATAGTATTAAAGAAACTGTTGGCAATCAAGTAGACAATATTTTAAGTGGCAAAGACACATATGCCTTATTACGACAAGATAAGAGTGCTACTTTTGCTGGGTATAGCTATGACATCGAAATTGCTTTTGATATAGACCCGAATAAAATTGAACAAGAATTTCGCGTTTCCAACCTTATGGAAAACCCAGAAGTAGAGTTTTGGGAAGATAACGACTTATATTACAAATCTGCGAATAATTATACCGTTGAGTTAAAAAATATACCGATTATTATTGGTGTGCGTTACGATACTTGGGAACAACACATAAGGGCTGTTCTTAGTGGGTTGGAATTCAAAAGAGAAATTTTTGAAATAATTCATTTAGAAGAATATGAAAATATAGAGCCTGAAGATGTATTCAACAATATTATTACAGGAGTAGCTCGAGGTGCTATATCTACGAACAACGCTCAATTACAAATTATTGAAAGCTATCGTTTTAGAAGGTAGGTGTCCAAAATAATGATTTTAAAAAAATACAAAAAAGCTTTAACATTGGTCGAACTTATGGTTGTGATATTAATAATATCTATCCTAATTGCTCTATCATCTCACCAATACAACAAAATTATACAAAACAATCATACACAAACAGTGGAAAACGATTTAGCGGGATGGATGTCGGAGTTAAACCAGTACATAGAGGATTATGGTCCATTAAGGATTGAACAAAGTTTTGCTACGAGAGAAGAATACGAAAACCATTTATGTTATGGGGGGCAACCAGACGAGGAAGANCTAGTNCTNNTAGCAGATGAATTTGCCCCAAATGCTCCTTTGTATATTTTGCAATCTTATTGTACTCATGCTTTTACGCTTGACACAAATCAACCTAATAATGCAGACGCTCAATATATCATTTTATCTACAAAATCTAAAAAAGACCCATGGACACAAAATTACAGAATCATATGCGATACACAGTCCGGCACTATTATTGTTGCTTCTATGGGACCAGATAATAAAATTGGTGTCACGGGTCAATTTAGTGATTATGGGGAAGGAAATTTTGGCGACGACATTGTATTAGTAGTACAACCTAAAGAATGAGGGCCCAATGACTTAAGTAACAACCAATAATTTTAACCTGCAGGAGCTAGTGTTTCCTGCGACATTCTAATTAATCCAAGAGGGAGGAAAGGCTCATCCCTGCTTTTACAGCAAAGGGATAAGAAGCTCTAAACAAATATGAAAACTAAAAAATTACTTACAATATTAATTTTGGTTTCTTTGATATGTGGCTTGCTGGCATATCTTCCTAGTTCTCAAGCCATTTTTAGTATCAATCCAACTGTAAGAAACGGATCAATATATATTAACGATAAAAAGCACCCAGCTGCCAAGATTGCAACATTTGGTGGAGCTGCATATATTCCGTTAAATCTTATTGCCGAAAGAATCGGTATTGATTATCAAGCAAATCAAGATGAAACAACTGTGTCGTTTACTTATCAATCCAATACATTGACCTTGGATTTCAACACTAAATCTGCATTACTAAACGGGGAAAAATATGAATTACTACACGGCACATCGCGCGTTACAGATGCGACTGATAAAGTATATATTTTTGTAGGAAATCAAGACATACAAAATATTTTTGGTATTATCACACAATATGATTCTAGCACTTATACTGTAAAAATAAATACAGGCTTTGGAGTAGTTGCAGTTGATTACTCGCAACAGGGTGGTTATCAATCTGAAAGCAATATGGCAAACGCAAAAGCTAGATTGCATACCTATGCAAATAACATTGCTACTAAAAACAAAGCATATATGACCACTATTGATAAATCTGCCGTCTCTTCTGTTACTGAGGGTATTATCCGAGCAATCAATGCTCCAATTACTAAATCTGAACTTAACAATGGCATCAAAATTAAAGGGCTGGCATCATATGACAACATCAGTAGTAAAGACTTAGATTCCTTGATGCAGATACGATTCATGTCAAGTCTTGCCAATATCCCAGTTTCTTCTGAATATGTGCGTGCATATGAAATTAGTAATTATTATGGCACTGCATATGTAGTAGGTTTCTTTTTTACTTACGAAGGACTTGATATGAGTGATGATTCATTAGTTACGGCGGTCATTGCATCTCTTGAGGATACATTAAAGGCCACTACCCCAACAGAAGTACAAAAAAGTATTGCAACCAAAGTAAAAACTATAGTTAAAGAATTGAGAACCAGCAATAAAATCTTCGTATGCTATATTCAAAATAATCAAATTAAGGCTGCGGGCTTTATTTAACAACAAGACTTAGGCAATTCTTTAGCGCTTTAAGTGCTAAGGATTCCATTTACAGAAAACTTAGCCGAAAGCCCACGACTTTAGTCGTTGGGATGAAGGCTTATTAGATACTTGACACCTATCTAATATTGGGTTTTGAAACGAGCCT
>JGI24710J26742_10000607_pt1 | contig 33207 bp, 34 predicted proteins | sample BioPla2DNA2_FD_26742 | JGI IMG/M metagenome (IMG submission 26742)
AATAATTATAGCCCATAGATTAAGCACGATTAAGAGATGTGACATGATATACGTGATGGAAAAGGGAAAGATAGTTGAGGCGGGGAGTCATGATCAGCTGCTTGGGTTTGATGGGATGTATGCGAGGTTGTGGGGGCAGCAGCTGTAATGAAAGGTAATGTATAAATTCTATTAATATTAAGGTACATATATTGCATGGGGTGCACACTTTGTGATGGATTGTATCTAAATATAATTTAGCAAATCTTCTTGGTATTATAAACGAATAATTTTCAACAACATCACTTATTACTTAATATAGTACCTAGGAGTTCTAAAGGAGGTGAAGTTATGGCATATTCAATGGGTTTATTTGAACTTAATGATACGGAGATGCTAGACATTGATGGTGGTATATGGAAAGCGTGTCTACTCACATTAGGTTGTGTAGCAGTAGCCTTTGCAGCTCCATTGGCTGGTGCGGCTCTAGTAGCAGGAGCCGTCTCAGCAGCAGGAGCAATCTCAGCTGGAGCAGGAATGGCAGGAGGTGGAATGTTACTTATTGGAGTATACGGTTTTAATTAAAAATCTACAGAATGGAGGTGTTATTATGACAGAAGCTTTAGCTTTCCAGTCACTTAGTTATGATGAATTGTTTTATATTGATGGTGGTAGCCTTAAGGATATATTTATTACAGGCGGTAAAATATTATGTACAGTGGGAGTTATTGCTGGAGCGGCAGCAGCATCTGCTGGTACAGGATGCCTTGGAACAGCTTTAGCAGTTGCAGGTGCTATCGTTGCAATTGCAGTTATATGGGCAATTTAATTAATATATCCAAAACATATAAACATTTTTGAAACATATTTTTAATTATCAATAAACTATTAACTAAATTAGTGGATGCGCATAGTTGAGAGTTTTTAATCTTGACTATAACGCTTCCACTAAAAAATAAAATTAAGAGGTTGAATAATGAAAAAAAGAAAACATGTAAGGTATATATTCCCAATAATTATATTGTTAACAATTTGTAGTGTATGGATATTGTTCAATGATTCTAAATTAAGTATCTTTCAAAAAACTATATATGTATGTTTAAATCTTACTTATTTATTCTTGATAGCTGAATACATTGAAATGATTATATTTAGTAATATTTTAATAAGTAAGTTTGAATTTAAATTGTATTTTCCCTTTATGAAGTATTATCAAATATATAATATTGTGCTACCTATAATCTCTATTCTTATATATGTTTTAGCGTGGGTTTTTTACTTATCTGAATCTGGATCTGATATAAAAATTTTCGGAATATTGATACTTATAAGTGAATCATTTTTATCTTACTCCTTTTTTGGTAGGAACAGAATGGTCTTTGCAAATAAAAACACAATTGCTACATTTAACTGTTTAATATCTTATGATTCAATAAGCACTTATGACCTAAAAACAATTAAAAGAATGGGGGTAACCATAAATGAAGTAACAGTAAAATTATATAATGGAGATGTAATTATATTTAATATTATCAACAAATACTTGGATGAGCTAATTGAAAATTTATCAAAATAATATATTAATATTAGAATACTAAGAAAGGGATTTATATGATTATTTTATTAAACCAAAGCCTTGAAGTAAACAACCTTGTAAGCCGGTCAGATAAATTTTTTACAGATGAATTTCAGAAAGTTATTCAGGATATCATCATGAAATATAAAGATTTTGGAGATACCACTAATGAATGCTTGATAACAACAACTAAAACGATGAAGATAGTGGAAGGAAAACAAATTCTAGATGTGGAAGTGCTTGTACCAATTTCATATCGTATTCCAGTGGAAAACCCATATGTTTTTAAGGAAAAGATTAGAATTACAAATGCACTATATGCTAAGGTTGAACATATAGAAAAGCTTAATGAAGCTATGAATGAAGTAAATGGTTATATAATATCTAATAGATTACAGCCTGTTACATCTGCTTACATAGTTCAGACAAAACAAGATGATAAACTGATAGCAGAGATATATATCGGAATAAATTCCAATATACTGTAATGTAAAACTTAATTATATATTTAGGTATAGCAATGAAAAACTTGCTTATGAGGTTTTGTTGAGAATATCAAGTATTAAGTAGAAATATTAATTTTTTACAGTTGCTCATTCCATTTTTATTATAACTATAAATAAAAGAATAGAAGTAAAATTTAAGCAGGAGAACCATAATGAAACCAATACTAATGAATATAAACGAAATGTCTGATAGTCGTGAGGTGTATGAATCCAAACCAAATCCGATATTTGCAATATTTATATATTCCTTCCTAGGCATAATAGTGGTTGCTCTTATTTGGTCATATTTCGGTAGGATAGATATAGTTGTAAAATCGGAGGGAATATTACGGCCGAACAGCCAGGTGGCAACAATTCTTAATACCTACGGTGGCACATTAGATAAAGTATTCATTAATGATGGTTCATTGGTGAACGAGGGAGACATTCTATACATAATAGAGCATGACAATCTACTTACTGAACTGGATTATTATAATGAGTACCTGATAGATACTGATAATACTTTAGCAATGCTTAACAAATATAAGAACTCTGTCGAGGATGGAGTTAATTACTTTACTGAAATACCAGCAGAGGAGGAGTATTTTATTAAAGCAAAATCCTATCTGGTAAATTATAAATTGGCTGAGAAGGATATTAATTATACTAGCATGGAACGCAATATTAACCTGACATCTATTAACGAACAGATAGTTAATCTTAATAATGACCTTACTTGTGTAAAGAAATTAAAAGCTTCTATAAACTTAGCTAAAAACCAGTTCACTTCTTCGAGCGACGAAACGAATTATTATAATAAATACTTAAAGTACCTAAGTGATTACGAAACCTTGAATCAGAAATATGCAAATGCTAGAGCGGAGATTAATAGTTCCATTACTGAGCAGGGATTAGTTAACTCCTTAGAGTATTATAATAATGCTCTTGAGGGACTGAACATGCTTAAATTCAGTATAGAACAAGGAAAGAGTTTCTTTGATATAGAGACCTCTTATAGCCTTCAGTATGAGGAGTATATTAATAAGCTTGCAGATTTAACTAGTTCTTTTGAGCAGGCAAAGGAGAACTATGATGTTAACAAAGCATTGGAGGGTTTGGCTGTTTCAAAGTGGGATGTACAGCAATCAAAGCTAATAATGGAAGAATCTGAACGGGCAATTGAAACCTATAAAGCAAGCTTTATGAACAGCCTAACTGCAAGCATTAATGAAGCTGAAAAGAATATAGAGGATATCAAACTAAATAAGGAGAACACCACCAGTAAAGAGGCTTTACTTGAGAGAAACCAAATTGAACGAATAACCGCCTTAGACAATTTTAAACTACAGTATATCGTAGAGCTTGATAACACTATAAAGACTTTAGAAGACAATATCACAAAGCTTGAAGCAAACAAGCAAACCTTAGAGATTCTAGGTGAAAAGACTTTTATGGATGATGAGGGGACAGAGGCCAGTCTCTCACAATATAAAAATAATGAATTAGCCACAATAATAAATAGCATTAATTCATATGAAAATAAGAAGAAAGAATTAGAAGCGAATATAGAGAAAATTAACTTTCAGATTGAAAGTGCCATAGTAAAGGCAACCATGTCAGGTACTGTTAATAGTAATATTGAATTGGTTGAGGGTAACATCCTGCAAAGCGGAATCGAAGTAATGAGTATCATACCAGAGGATGATAGCAGTTATAAGGTCAATATATATGTAAACAATGCAGACATAGGTAAATTAAAGGAGAACATGCAGGTTAAGTTCAATGTCTATGCTCTACCTAACAGTGAATATGGTTATCTGACTGGGACCATTGATAATATTTCAAAGGATTTGAAGGTAGACAATAGTTCGGGATCAGCTTATTACCTTGTAGAGGCTAGACTCGATAATAATAAGTTAAGAAATTCTAAGGGACAAGAGGGGAACCTTAAGGCAGGAATGGCCTGTCAAGCACAAATGGTTACTGAAAATAAAAGAATATTGCTTTATTTACTTGAAAAGATAAATCTATGGATGGATGAATAAATGGATAGAAAATATGGAAAAAGAAAATTAAAAATTATAGAATATATAATAGAAATTCTTAATAAAACAAGTGTAATAAAGATAGGTATCTCAATATGCTTATGTATAAGTATCATTATGACGTCTTGTATATCTGTGTCAGCCCAGACATATGAATTAGATACATATTATGAAATAGGTGCAGGTAATACTACATACAGTTATGATGATCTACTATCTACTTTTAGAGCTAACAGTATAACCTATAAAAGAAATATGCTCGAATATCAAATCCAAGCATTAAACGGTACTTTAGCTGACGAAAATCATTCAAACATAAATGCGCAGCACGTGGACATTTTGAGTAGATTAGAGGAGCTAGAACAAACCAAGAGAGCCTTGATAGAGTATAAGAAGGCCTTATTGTCACAGGAAGCCCATGTGGTTACAGGATCAGCAATATCATTAGACAATACTAATAAAGACGAAATAACGGAGCTGATTACAGAGATAGACAACCAGATAGTGAATATAGATGCGCAGATATTACAATATAAAAGTACAAAGAGTACAGTTGAAACAAACCTTTCAGAAGCGAGGCTATCAAAAAACATATCTAGCTTTTATTCAAGCTATAAGAGCTTGATTGAACAAGAAGCAAAGAAAAAACTGGAGAATGAATTTCTTAAGCAATGTTATAGCTTAATTATATATCAGGAGCAGTTGAACTATTATAAAGCTTATCATGAATATCTTTCATTGATAAGGAACGTGGATTCAATACGATATCGATATGGTTTAGTGACAAAGATAGTGCTGGATATTGATGAAGTGAATATTCTACATAACGAGAGAGTGATAAATGAAAACACATATTCATATAATGCCAGCATCAATGCTATCGTAAGAGATACAGGAATTATGAATGAGTCAAGAATAAAGCTTCCCTTATTCAGTAATAAAAAATCATACAATTTTGAGATTAAGACATTGGAATTTATCAATAAGAACTCAGGTCATCAGCAAATACTTAACTATATAAGAAGCTATCATGAATATAAGGATTACGCTAAAACCAGTAGTTATACATCCTATCGTCAGAATGAAATGCAAATTGATTACTATAAGCTTCAGAAGCAAGAACTACAAGATAGTATAAGAGCCTATGTAATCAAAGCAATCAATTCTTATGAAAAAGCTATCAAAGCACAAGAGGCATCATGGAAGGAGCTACAGCTCAAGGATAACCAATACAATACTTTAATTACTAAGCATCAATATAAGAGAGCAAGTCAGCTTGAAGTAGCTAAGGGCCTATACGAGAAAGAAGCCGCCAAGTTAGCATATTATCAAAGCTGCTATGAGAGCATAATTTGGCAGGATATACTTGATAATTGTATCTATGGGGCAACACCTTAAGTTCTAGATATCATTATGATAGTTGCTTGCATTTTGATTAATGGTGCATTTTTTAATATACTAAATATCTTTAGTTTTATAGTGTTAGCAATATGCACATTGGGCTATTTTGGCTTCATATATATTAAAAAGCCTTGAAAAAATTAGCTGCAAGGATGGGGAGAGATAAGGGATGAACAATAAAGATGTAATAGTAGTAATATAGGTTTGTACTTACAATAATAAGAAAGCCGAAAGGAACAAAATCATATGAAAAAGATAAAGAAATATTTTTCGATTATCAAACCATTGATTTACTTGTTTCTTTTATTAATTGCTGCCTCAATAAGCCTTCATATAATAAACCTTATAATAAATATAATTTTAGGATTAAATACTGGTGAGTTTGATTTTGGACAGGAGATTATATTTGCCATACCTCATTTAGGTTCATTATTAATTGAGATTACGGTAGCGGCAGTTTATTATATTTGGTATAGAAGGATTAAGAAGAAGGAAGCGTTAACTAAGAAGATAAAAATAACCATAAGGGATATAGGTTTTTTATTATTATGGGGTATGGGAATCATGTTTTTAGAAAATGGCTTAGTGAACATTATGTTTATTGTTCTGGAGGTGTATTTTCCCCAACTTGTTAGTGATTATAGTAATATGATGAGCTTTTTATACGAAGGAAACCTGGTTCTATTAGCAATTAGAGTTGCTATAGTGGCTCCAATTTTTGAGGAACTGGTATGTAGGGGAGTTATACTGAAGAAGGCAAGCTATATAATGCCTTTCTATGTAGCAAACATTACACAAGCTATTTTATTCGCTTTATTACATATGAATTTAATTCAGATTATTTATGCCTTCCCTTTAGGGCTAATATTTGGATATGTTACAAAGAAGTATAGATCATTAATTCCGGCGATTCTTTTACATGCTTTAATCAATGGTTTTAGTGTTCTGAGTGTTGCGTATAACAAAATTACAGAGGAACCAATTGATCTCTCGATATGGTTTATGCTTGTACTTACTATAGTAGGAGGCTTCATATTTGTAGCTGGCTATTTTAAGATAAATCGTAATACATACATAGAAGAAAAGGCAGTTCAGGAGATACAAGTGTGATAACGTAAACTTCTAAATTACACGAGCAAAATATAAAGTAAGGGAGATACACTATCATGAAAATACGCCTAAGGATTATATATTTATTTGCACTCACAGCATTAAGTTCTGATACTATTAAGTCAATTATATTAAGTGAATACAAATGGTACTTTAAGGTGCTAGAGCTAGTGTTTATTTTTTGGTATCTATATGTTTTATCAAAATTATTAATTAAGATAAAAAATTATTACGTGGCTGTACCTAAGGATAGCGCTAGTATTCATCTACAGGTATGGGGTAAATATTATATTGCTATAATTCTATTTACATATATCGGACTATATGTTATCGCAATAAATACACCGGAGGTTGATTTCTTTTTTATCTTGCTAGCTATTATAATTGGTTATGGTGATGATATGTATCAGGTGGTTTATAGGCTAAACGACAGAATATATTATTATAATGAAACATATGATATGTCAAAGGAGATTAAATCATACGACAGATCTGATAATAGTGTTGAGATATATCTTGCTGATGGGGAGAGCTTGTTAATAAACACTAAAGTGAAAACAAAGAAAAGCCAACAGATAATCTCAGAATTCTTCGAAGAAGGGTGACAGGAACCCTGTCCCCTTATCAAGAAATACTTGACATTTTGATGTTTTTATAATATCATAAATAAAATTATAAGCATAAAAACGATGACGGAGAGAGTAGGCATTTGGTGAAAATTACAGCGAGCCAGAGATAGTGTAAGCCTGGTATGAGTAACGAATGACTGAAAATCACTCCCTAGTTGCAAGACCCAAAGATAGAAAATGGTTTCTATTCAGTAGGTTAAGCCGGTCTCCACCGTTATATGGATAATGTATGAATGCCCTTAGGCAGTGTATGTGAAACAGGTGGTTAATGATAGCGATGCTCTCATCCTTTTTCGGATGAGGGCTTTTTGTATTAAGGAGGTAAAACCTCCGTTAGCAGTTGTAAAAAATTAAATTTTATAGAGGAGGTTTGACATGTATAACAAGGTGTCAACGGATCTAAACTTTGTTGAGAGAGAGAAGAAGGTCTTAGAGTTCTGGAATGAGAACAAGATATTTGAAAAGACCATAGAAGAATCAAAGGGTAAAAAGAACTATACCTTCTATGATGGTCCCCCGACTGCCAATGGCACGCCCCATATCGGTCATGTACTTACCCGTGTAGTTAAGGACATCATACCCAGATATCGTACTATGAAGGGCTATAATGTGCTTCGTAAGGCTGGATGGGATACTCATGGGCTTCCTGTTGAATTGGAGGTAGAAAAGCTTCTTGGCATCAGTGGTAAGGACCAGATAGAGGATTATGGCCTTGAGCCCTTCATTAAGAAATGTAAGGAAAGTGTTTGGAAATACAAGGGTATGTGGGAGGAATTCTCTGATGTTGTAGGCTATTGGGTTGATATGGAGGATCCTTATATTACCTATGATAATAACTATATAGAATCTATATGGTGGTCGCTAAAGAAGATATGGGATAAGGATCTATTATACAAGGGCTTTAAGATTGTTCCTTATTGCCCAAGATGTGAGACCCCCTTATCAAGCCATGAGGTTGCCCAAGGTTATAAGGATGTTAAGGAAAAATCCCTAATTGCCAAATTTAAGATTAAGAACAAGGATGATGAATATATTCTAGCATGGACCACGACTCCTTGGACTCTACCTTCTAATGTGGCCCTATGTGTAAATCCTGACGAGACTTATGTGAAGGTCAAGGTTCAGGTTGATGAGAAGGGGAATCTAATCTCTAGTAAAGGCTGTGGATGTAGCCATGAGCATCACGGCAAGAAATCCCACAAGGAGCAGGACAGTGTTCATCACGACCAAACACCTGTAGCGGTAAGAACAGAGAAATACATTTTAGCAGAAGCACTGCTTAATGTAGTAGAAGGGGATTATGAGATCCTAGAAAGCTATAAGGGCAAGGAGCTTGAGCATACAGAGTATGAGCCTCTATTTGATTATGCAGATACAGATAAGAAGGCCTTCTTTGTAACCTGTGACAGCTATGTTACTTTAACAGACGGTACAGGTGTAGTTCATATAGCACCGGCCTTTGGTGAGGATGACTCCAGAATAGGAAGAAACTATGATTTACCCTTCGTTCAGCTGATAGACGGTAAGGGTGAGTTTAAGTCAGAGGCAACTGATCTTGCAGGAATGTTCTGTAAGGATGCTGATGAGCCTATTATGAAGATGCTTCATGGGAAAGGGTTACTATTTAAGGTTCTAAAATTCGAGCATAGCTATCCCTTCTGCTGGAGATGTGATACACCGCTGATTTATTATGCAAGAGAATCCTGGTTCATCAAGATGACTGCAGTCAAGGATGAAATGATAAAGAATAACAATACAATTAACTGGATGCCAGAAAGCATAGGCCAAGGCCGCTTCGGTGACTGGCTCAAGAACTTACAGGATTGGGGTCTATCAAGAGACCGCTACTGGGGAACACCCTTGCCCATCTGGGAGTGTGAGGATGGACATAGACATTGTATTGGAAGTATAGAGGAGCTAAAATCTATGTCGGACAATTGTCCGGATGATATCGAGCTTCATCGTCCATATATCGATGCAGTTACTATCAAATGTCCTGAATGCGCTAAGGAGATGAAGAGGGTTCTGCCTGTAATTGACTGCTGGTATGATTCGGGTTCCATGCCCTTTGCACAGTGGCACTATCCCTTTGAGAATAAGGAGATTTTTGAAGAAAGATTCCCTGCTGATTTTATCAGTGAAGCGGTAGATCAGACAAGAGGTTGGTTCTATTCACTGCTTGCAATCTCAACACTGATATTTGGGGAAACATCCTTTAAGAACTGTATTGTTCTTGGCCATGTACAGGATGAGAATGGTCAGAAGATGTCCAAATCTAAAGGAAATGCAATAGAGCCTATGGATGCTCTAGCGGAGCACGGAGCGGACGCGATTCGTTGGTACTTCTCAGTTAATTCAGCCCTATGGCTTCCTAATCGCTTCCATGCTAATGCTGTAACAGAGGGACAGAGAAAGTTTATGGGTACATTCTGGAACACCTATGCCTTCTATGTACTCTATGCAAATATTGACCAGTTTGACGCCACTAAATATAAGTTGGAATATGATAAGCTACCTGTTATGGATAAGTGGCTCTTATCAAGGCTTAACAGCCTTATAAAGGCAGTAGATGAGAATTTAGATAAGTATAAAATCACAGAATCAGCCAGACTTATGTCTGATTTCGTGGATGAGCTTTCAAACTGGTATGTAAGAAGAAGCAGAGAGCGCTTCTGGGCAAAGGGAATGCCTCAGGACAAGATAAATGCCTATATGACATTATATACAGCCTTGGTTGAGCTGAGTAAGCTTGCAGCTCCTTATGTGCCCTTTATGACTGAGGATATTTATCAAAACCTTGTTGTAAATCTTGATAAAACTGCACCAGAAAGTATACATCTATGCTCTTATCCAAAATACAAGGAAGACTATATCAACAAAGAGTTGGAAGAGAACATGGAGGAGGTCTTGGAGGTAGTTGTTCTAGGCCGTGCCTGCAGAAATACTGCTAACATAAAGAACCGTCAACCAATTGGCAAGATGTATGTGAAGGCAGACAACACTCTTTCAGAGTTCTTTAAGGATATAATTGCAGATGAGCTAAATGTTAAGGAAGTTTTATTTACAGATGATGTGAGAGATTTTACATCCTATAGCTTTAAGCCTCAGCTAAAAACCTTGGGCCCTAAGTTTGGCAAGCAAATAGGTGCCATAAGACAGCTTTTATCTGAGCTAAATGGCAATAAGGCCATGGATGAAATTAATACTACAGGAAAACTGGGTATTACATTAGATGGTTCTACTGTATATATCGAGAAGGAAGACCTTCTTATAGAAGCAGCCCAAGCGGAGGGCTATATATCCGATTCGGACCATGGTATTACAGTGGTCTTGGATATTCAACTAACAGAAGAGCTAATAGAGGAAGGCTTTGTTCGTGAGATTATCAGTAAGCTTCAAACTATGCGTAAGGATGCAAACTTTGAGGTAATGGATCATATCCGTGTGTCCACAGAGGGTAATGATAAGATAAATGCTATAATGGAACGAAATGCCGAGGAGATTAAATCCGAGGTGCTAGCGGATGCTTTAGAATCAGGCAAGGCCCAAGGCTATGTTGCAACATGGAATATAAATGGTGAACAGGTTACCTTTGGTGTAGAAAAGCTTTAACTATTAAATGTAATATGTACCACTGATTTTAAGTGGTGGGAGAATGTCGCTAGCTTAAAAGCGTCTGATATATGCTTAAGCTTCATTTACTTTTCCTATGATTTATAATATAATATACTCGAATAGCGGATTAGTCCTTGTATTTTAATCCGGCTTAACATAAAACAATCTTATTCATTTGGAAAGGTGGGTGTTCCATGAAGCTAATCTATGTAATTGTACGTAATATTGATAGCGGGGATGTTACGGCTGCATTAAATAAAGAGGGATACTATGTGACAAAGTTGGCATCAACAGGAGGCTTTTTAAGGGAAGGTAATACAACATTAATGATTGGAACCGATGAGGAAAAGGTCGATGACGTTATTAATATTGTAAAAAAGGCTTGTGGTCCTAGAAAGCAGATTATTTCCAATCCGGTTGGAAGTGGAGAATATACCTCAATGAATGTAGTTGTAAATGTCGGAGGTGCGACCATATTTGTTATGGATGTTGATCGCTTTGAAAAGATCTAATCGCCCTATATAATCTTAAGGCTATTTATAAGTATTATGGAGGAGAACTAAGTGCATATACTTGGCTCTCCTCTTTTTATGTAATGGGAAAGTATATATATTGTGTGAACTATTGATTTTTGCTTTATTTTTTAGTTCAGATATGTTATAAATGAATGAGTGCAATGTGTAAGCAAATTACACACATAAAAAGATGTTTCGTATGCATAGTCTCTTATACGAAAAGGGAAGGAATAATTAAATGAAGAAAATTGTAGTATGGCTTATATTAAGTATTAGTGTGATGGGTATGCTAGCAGGTTGTAGTAAGAAAAATAATGATGATAATCTTGATAACAATCTGATTAGCCCTACACCAGAAGTAACAGATGATGAAGATGTCCAGGAAGATAATGAGGATAATAATTTAGTTGATGGCGTAGATTTAGAGGATTTTGTGCCTTTAGAAAACCCAGTGGTTAAGGAAGAATATGATTACAAAGACTATATCAAGTTGGGTCAGTATAAAGGTATTGAAGTGAAGGTAGATAAATTAGATGTTACTGAAGAAGATATTGATGTAATTATTCAGATGGATTTGCTTGACAATGGTAGTACACCTGTTGAAGTTACTGATCGAGACGTAAGACTTGGAGATGTTGTTAATATAGATTTTATAGGCTATCATAAGGGAGAGCCTTTTGAAGGTGGAGCTGCAGAGGGATTTGAGTTAACAGTAGGATCCAAAGTATTTATTAGTGGGTTTGAAGAGCAACTTGTTGGTGCTCAGATAGGTAATGAAATTGATGTAAATGTGGTGTTTCCTACTAACTACAACAATACTGATCTGGCAGGTGAGCCGGCTGTATTTAAGGTAAAGGTAAATGGTATCAAGAACTTTGAGCTTACTGAGGATTTTGTAAAGGAAACTATGGGCTTTGAAACTGAAGCTGAATATAGAGATAGTATACGTCAGGAGCTTGTACTTGAGTATGCAGACAGAATGATTAGGCAAAAGGAAAACGAAGTATATACGGCTGTTATTAATGGGTCTGAGATTACCATGCCTGAAAACCTGTTGGAATATTATGAAGAGGATATTAAGACCATGTACACCAATGAAGCTGCCATCTACGGAATGGATCTAGAAACCATTCTTAGCATATATGGCTCTTCAATGGAGGAGTTCGAGCAAGATGCAAAGGCATATGCAAAAAACATGGTAATAAGGGAGCTTATAATAAAAGCTATAAGTAATGCTGAAGGTATTGAGATTACAGAGGATGAATTCCAGACTACGGTAGCGCAATATGCAGCTCAATATGGATATGAAAGTAATGAGGAGTTTTTAGAGCAGGCTGATACAGAGATGCTTAGACAGGATTTATTATTCTATAAGATAATTGAGTTTCTTGTTGCAGAGGCTGTAGAGATTTAATCTTTACAAAGTAATTTATATTTATTTGACAAGAAAATCCTCTTGTGTTATACTACGCAAGGCGATGTTATAAAAAGGATATGGGTTATACGGCTCTTGGTCCAATTTGACTAAGAGCCTTTTTATGTAATAGGAAGGTTAGAAAAAATTATCTTATTCAAGATATTTAATTTTAAGGTCAAAGCTTATGGTCAGGCATATAGAAAATCAAGAATCTTGGATATAATATCATAATAGAGATATTTTTAAGAAAGGATATTTGAATGGAAACAACGAAATTTGAAGAAATGAATTTGAATCGAGAAATACTTAGAGCAGTGGAGGAGATGGGTTTTGAGGAAATGTCTCCAATACAAGCTAAGGCGATTCCTCCCATGTTGATGGGAAGGGATATAATAGGACAAGCACAGACTGGTACTGGTAAAACAGCAGCTTTTGGGATACCTCTATTGCAGAATATAGATCCCAAGGATAGGTCTCTTCAGGCCATGGTCCTGTGCCCCACAAGAGAACTGGCTATACAGGTGGCTGATGAGATAAGGAAGCTAGCAAAGTTTATGCACGGAATCAAGGTATTACCTATATATGGTGGTCAGGAAATTTCAAAGCAAATAAGGTCCCTAAAGGGTGGTATTCAGGTGATTGTAGGTACACCTGGTCGCTTAATGGACCATATGAGAAGAAAAACTATACGACTTAATAATCTAAAAATGGTTGTTCTGGATGAGGCCGATGAGATGCTAAATATGGGCTTCCGAGAGGATATAGAGTCTATTCTTAAGGAAATGCCTGAAAAAAGGCAGACAGCATTATTTTCCGCTACCATGCCAGGACCTATTATGGAGATAGCTAGGACCTATCAGGATGATGCACAGATAATTAAGGTTATAAGAAAAGAGCTTACTGTACCTAAGATAGAGCAGTATTATTATGAGGTTAGCCCTAAGATGAAGGAGGAGGCAATTTCTAGGTTATTAGATATCTATAATCCTAAGCTTTCCTTGATATTTTGTAATACCAAGAAAATGGTTGATGAGCTTACAAGCAACCTTCAGGGAAGAGGGTATTTTGCTGAGGGCCTTCATGGTGATATGAAGCAACAGCAAAGAGATAGGGTAATGGCAAGCTTTCGAACTGGTAGGACCGAGATCCTTGTGGCGACAGACGTGGCCGCAAGAGGTATTGACGTAGATGATGTTGAGGCTGTGTTTAACTATGATGTTCCACAGGATGATGAATATTATGTTCATAGAATAGGTAGGACAGGTCGTGCTGGTAGAACAGGAATGGCCTTTACCTTAGTTGTAGGCAGAGAGGTATATAAGCTTAGGGATATTCAAAGATATTGCAAGACTAAGATTAAGCTTCAGCCTATTCCTTCAGTATATGATGTAACTGAAGTTAAGGCCAGCAAGATACTTGACAAGGTATTTGCTATCATGGAAGACGAGGATTTATCCAAAATGATAGATATAATAGAAAGTCGTATTAATGAAAATGAAAAGTACACCTCTCTTGATTTGTCAGCAGCCTTTCTAAAATATCTGGTTGGAGACGATCGATATGAAGCTGAGCAAAAGGATAGCTATTTTGATTCGGCAGATACAGGGGCAGAGGATGGTATGGTCAGATTGTTCATAAATCTAGGTAAGAAGCAAAAGATTAGACCGGGTGATATTCTAGGAGCTATAGCAGGCGAGACAGGAATGCCAGGAAAGCTTATTGGAACCATAGATATGTTTGATAAGTATACATTTGTTGAGGTTCCTAGGGAATATGCTTCTGACGTCATACAGACAATGAAGACAGCTAAAATTAAGGGTAAAAGCCTAAATATCGAGCCAGCCAATAGAAAATAATGATGATTACTTGACTAAGAGTCACAAACTGTATATAATAATAACTACTATTATTTTAATGGATTTTCTAAGAATATAGGAGTGATTATTATGGCAGTTATTAAATACAGTCGGCAAAGGGAGGCTATTAAGGAATACTTATCACAGACCAAGGAGCATCCAACAGCTGATACAATATATATGAATATCAGAGAAAGCTATCCCAATATTAGTCTAGGGACTGTATATAGGAATCTAAATCTTCTAGTTGAGATGGGAGAGGTATTAAGAATAAATGGTATGGATGGAAGTGACCGATATGATGGACATACCCAACAGCATTATCATTTCCTATGTAATAAATGCCATAAAATATTAGACCTTGAGATGGAGTCTATAGACCATATCAATGATACGGCTAATAAAGACTTCCCAGGGAAGGTGGAAGGTCATGTGACCTACTTTTATGGAAAATGTAATGAATGTAAATAATAAAAGGGTGGCAAGTGCCATTACAAAATTACTGTAATGGTACCTGACACCCTTTTTTATTTACTTTGTTCTTGTTATATGTACACAATAAACATATATGTTTTGTATTTTTTTAGCTTCTACGTCATCGACATGAATTATTGGCTGTGTCTCAGATGGTGTGGTATAGATCTTGAATATGATACCATCTTGGTTTACCCGCATATTCCGAATCTGCTTGTATTCATAGTCTTTTTTAGGAATTCCAATATAGTTAAAAATAATATCATAGGTGTCAGGATGTGTGAAACATAATACAATTTCATCCTTCTCATACATACCGATAATTTCTCTTGCCTCTTCAAAGGTCATATTAGTACATTTGAACTCGCCTTGATTAAAGAGGGTATTCATATTGCTATTGTCTAGAAGTAGTAAAGGGTGTTTTAAAGCAAATGTCATAATAATCCGCTCCTTCCCATATGACCGCCTAGGCGGCTTCTAAATCTCCGTATAGCTTACAGTAGTATATAATATAAGAATACCTATATATTTAGTATAGATTCAGTATAGAAAAAAGCAGAATAAATGTCAATATAATGATAAAAAATATCCCCCAACCACCTGTTATAATCAGATGATTGGAGGATATCAATATCTTTATTTAAAAGGGATTAATTGCTCTTTTTACATAGCTTGTATGAAGTAAATCATGTGCCTTATGGCTGCCAGGTTTCTCTAAGAATTCATCATATAATTTCTTAATGGAAGGATTCTCATGGGACTTTCTAATTGGCATAGATGCATCCAGGTCATAGAGAGCCTTTGCACGGAGTGCTCTAATATCTGTATTATTTCTTACGCTGGCTGGTTGTTGAGGCTGGCCGCCACCATTGACGCAACCACCTGGACATCCCATAATCTCAACTAGGTGATACTGAGATTTGCCAGATTTTATTTCATCTAATAAGACTTTTGCATTATTCAGTCCTGAGGCTACAGCGACATTTACATCCATACCTGCTACATGATAGGTAGCCTTCTTAATACCTTCTGTACCTCTAACTTCAGTAAAGTCTGGGCTAGGAAGTTCTTCACCACTTAAGGTTTCGACAGCTGTACGAAGAGCGGCCTCCATAACACCACCGGTTGCTCCAAAAATAACTGAGGCACCAGTAGAGCGACCCAATGGATCATCAAAATCCTCATCGGGTAATGATAAGAAGTTAAGGCCTACGCGATCTATCATTCTTGCAAGTTCTCTTGTAGTGATTGATATATCTACATCAGGAACTCCAGCTGCATTTTGATCATCACGATCTATTTCGTATTTCTTAGCTGTACAAGGCATAACACTTACCATTACTATATCTTCAGGATTGAGTCCCATCTTCTCGGCATAATATGTCTTGGTAATAGCCCCGAACATTTGCTGTGGTGATTTACAGCTTGATAGATTATCTAGCATATCAGGGTAATAATGCTCACAATATTTTATCCATCCTGGTGAGCAGGAGGTTATAAGCGGAAGTACGCCACCATTTTGTACGCGGTCGATAAATTCTGTTGCTTCTTCCATAATAGTCAGGTCAGCTGCAAAATCTGTATCAAAGACCTTATCAAAGCCAAGACGTCTAAGAGCAGCTACCATCTTGCCCTCAACATTAGTACCGATTGGAAGGCCGAAGGCTTCTCCTAATGCCGCACGAACTGCAGGAGCGGTCTGTACTACAACATGCTTATCGGTATTATGAATTGCATTAAATACTTCCTCAGTAGAATCCTTTTCGTATAATGCACCTGTAGGGCATACAGCTATACATTGTCCGCAGGATACACAGCTGGTTTCACCAAGTCCTAAATCAAAGGCGCAGGCTATATTGGTTGTAAATCCTCTTTCATTAGCGCCTATTACTCCTATGCCCTGTACATGGTCACAGACGGCAGAGCAGCGACGACAAAGAATACATTTATTATTATCTCTAACCATATGCTTTGATGAGTTATCTAGCTCGTAATGGTTACGCTCGCCTTCATAGGCAGTTTCATTTTCTACCTTAAGGTCATGGCAGAGCTTTAGAAGCTCGCAATTTCCGCTTCTTACACATGACAGACATTTTCTGTCATGATCGGAAAGAATCAGCTCAAGAGTCTGTCTACGAGAAGCTAGAACCTTGGGTGAATCTGTTATTACTTCCATACCATCTGCCACAGGGTACACGCAGGAGGCTACAAGGCTTCTTGCCCCTTTAACTTCTACGACACATATACGACAGGCACCGATTTCATTTATTTCCTTAAGGAAGCAAAGGGTAGGAATCTCAATGTGTGCTAACCTGGCTGCTTCTAGGATGGTTATTCCCTTGGGAACATTTAGTGATATGCCATTTATTTTAACATTAACAGTTTCCATACTAACCTCCATTCTATCGTATAGATATAGCACCAAAGCGGCATTTTTCCTTACACACACCACATTTGATACACTTATCTTGATCTATAATATGCACTTCCTTAACCTTACCAGTTATGGCATCGTTCGGACAGCTTCTTAAGCACAGGGTACAACCCTTACATAGATCTGGTTCAATTACATAGGATAACAGAGCCTTACAAACGCCTGATGGGCATTTCTTGTCAACTACATGGGCTATGTATTCATCCTTGAAGTATTGTAAAGTGGATAACACTGGGTTGGGTGCACTTTGACCAAGTCCACATAGAGAGTTTTCCTTGATATAATGGCATAGGTCCTCCAGCTTATCGAGGTCTTCTAGGGTACCCTTACCCTCTGTAATTTTCTCTAGCATTTCAAAAAGACGTTTTGTACCAATACGACATGGTGTACATTTTCCACAGGATTCATCTACGGTAAACTCCAGGAAGAACTTTGCGATATCTACCATACAGTTATCTTCATCCATAACAATAAGTCCACCTGAGCCCATCATAGAGCCTATTGAAAGCAGATTGTCGTAATCAATTGGTATATCATAATGGCTGGTAGGAATACATCCACCTGAAGGTCCACCGGTCTGTGCAGCCTTAAACTTCTTACCGCCAGGAATGCCTCCTCCGATATCTTCGACTACTTCACGAAGGGTTGTTCCCATAGGGATCTCTACAAGACCTGTATTGTTGATTTTTCCTCCTAAAGCAAATACCTTAGTACCTTTGGACTTCTCGGTACCCATGGAGCTAAACCATTCAGGACCGTTAAGTAGAATTTGAGGAATATTTGCATAGGTTTCAACGTTATTTAATATAGTAGGTTGCTGGAATAAGCCCTTTTGTGCAGGGAATGGAGGTCTGGGGCGAGGTTCGCCACGATTGCCTTCTATAGAGGTTATCAAAGCAGTCTCTTCACCACATACAAATGCGCCAGCACCTAGTCTAAGTTCGATATCAAAGCAAAAATCAGTTCCAAATATATTGTTACCAAGCAAGCCGTACTCCCTTGCCTGTGCTATAGCGATATTTAATCTATCAACTGCAATTGGATACTCTGCACGAACATAAATATATCCCATTGTTGCTCCGATAGCATATCCTGCTATGGCCATGGCCTCTAGTACCACATGGGGGTCACCTTCTAAAACAGAACGATCCATGAATGCACCGGGATCACCTTCGTCAGCGTTACAGCAGACATATTTTTGGTCGGAATCGTTAGCCCTGGCAAGCTTCCACTTTAAACCGGTAGGGAAACCGCCGCCACCTCTACCTCTTAGGCCGCTGTCTAAAATTGTCTGTATTACCTCATCGGGTGTATATTGTGTTAGAGCTTTTCCAAGCGCCTCATATCCGTTGGTAGCTATATATTCATCAATGCACTCAGGATTGATAATACCACAGTTACGTAGGGCTATTCTATGCTGTTTTTTATAGAAATCAGTCTCATTGATAGATGTTATACCCTCTTCGGTTTTTGTCTCATTGTAAACTAGTCTTGTTACTATACGGCCCTTTAAGAGGTGCTCGTTTACGATTTCCTCAACATCCTCAGCCTTTACCATAGAATAGAAGGTTGCTTCTGGGTATACTACAACGATAGGTCCCAAAGCACACAATCCATGGCAACCGGTCTGTACGATAGCCACTTCTTTATCCAGGCCGGCTTTTTTTACTTCTTCATTTAAGCAATCCAAGATCTTTTGAGTTCCGGAGGAATGACATCCGGTTCCACCACAGACCAATACATGTGAACGATACATAATGTGTCCTCCTTTGTTATTCCATCATCTCGGAGATGGTATATTTACTCACTACCTGACCACGGACTATATGCTGATCAATTACCTCCAGCGCCTTTTCCGGTGTCATTTTTATATAGGTTACTTTATCTTTACCTGGCTCAACAACCTCAACAATAGGCTCATATTGGCACAAACCTATACATCCGGTTTGGGTAACCATTACATTTGTTAAGCCCTTTTCCTGCACTATATCGGAAAGAGCAGTTAATACGGGTCTTGCACCGCTGGCGATACCACAGGTGGCCATGCCTACAACTATACGTGTTTGATTGCCTTCTTCGTTACGTAGGCCCATCTGTGCCTGCATCGATTCACGGATTGCTCTTAGCTCTTCAAGAGATTTCATCTGCTTTACCTCCTCCTTATTTAACCTTAATAAATAGCTATATTGAATAACCCTCATCTATATCATTTTTATTTTCAATTAAGAAATTACGTATAAATCCTGCAACTTCAGGTGTGTTAAATGGAATATCACCGAGAATTTGCCTAAGTTCTCTTGTGTCCAGCTGATATTCTTTACCGTCGCACTCATAAATGTATAGAAAATCAATGTTTTGATTAGCCAGTATCAAAGTATAAATACTGGAACATATATCTCCTAAGGGCATTCTATCTATATGTGATAGGCCAAAGGAGGCATTGATAATAGTGCTCTTATCAGGTATGGATTCGATTGACATACTTCCACCAGTTATTTCTGCGGCTTGCTTTAAGAAAGGAATTCCAAGTCCCACATCTCTTGTTGTACGGGTAGTAAAAAAGGGATCTTCAACCCTGGAAATCTGCTCTCTTGTCATACCACAGCCATTGTCACTTATTTTTACTGTAAGTATATCTTCTTCTTTATTTATACGAACCTCGATTTTAACTAGGCTAGCTCCGGCTCGTATGGAATTATTCGCGATATCCAATATATTTAAAGAAATTTCCGGTAACATCTTATTCGTATTTTGCTAAGATACCTTCGACATCGTCAACGGTGATTTTGCCATAGACATCATCGTTTATAGTAATTACCGGTGCCAGGCCACATGCTCCGATACAACGGCATGAATCAAATGAAAACTTACCATCGGGGGTACATTCCCCGTCAGAAATATTTAGTAACTCCTTGAACTTATTATAAATATCTCCAGCACCTTTAACATAGCATGCGGTCCCCATACATATAGATATTACGTATTTTCCTTTGGGGCTCAGTGAAAACTGAGAATAAAAAGTGGCAATACCATATATCTTTTCCAGTGGTATATCCAACTCGTTAGAAATAATAGATTGCACCTCAATAGGCAGATAGCCATAAATCTCCTGAGCTTCCTGCATAATGGGCATTAATGCACCTTTATCGTCTTTATGTTCTGCAATAACTTTAAGTAGTTTTTCATACTGCTCATTTGTTCCTGCAAAAGGTACTGTACTTTGTTTCACACCCATGATGTTACCTCCTTGTTAAAAAATTAAAAATAAAACCAACAATAATTATAGCATGGGATTGTTAAATAATCTACAATAATATTATACAATGATTGGGCGTATTTTTCGGGTCTTATATACAATTTATATAAAAAAAATAAAGATTAATTTATTAAGTATGTTTTTCTTTATAATATAAATAAGTAAAGATAATATTTATCTGTTAATTTCCTCAGTTATTGTATTTGAATACTATTTGTATTATAATTAAGTACAATCTTAATGTTTGTTTGATTTTAGATACTGAAAGGTGCGAAAATATGAGCGAAAATAAGGCAATTGATCTGGAGCAGATGTTAAATGATTTGCCAGGTGGACTTTTGAAAATTGCATTGGATGATGAGCTAACAATAATATATGCGACTGATATATTTTATGAACTTATAGAAATAGACCAAAGTAAACAAGGGAAGCTACCCAAGTCAATATTTAATACGGTTTACTCCTCTGATATTATTAATTATACTCAGCAGATAGCTGCCCAAAGGAGGAGGAAGGATAATCAGTTTATGTTGTTATATCGGGTTCTTCAGAAGAACGGCAACCTAAAATGGATTATGATAAATGGAAATAAAACTGAAGAAGTGTATCAAAAGCAGAACAAAACCTATCCCATATATTATTGTATGGTTATGGATATATCAGAGCATATGTATATGTATAGGAAGATGGAAGAGGAATTGGATTATCATCGTACAATACTGGAGCTTTCAAAAGAATTATTCTTTGAGTATGTAATAGCTACAGATACCCTCTCCTTTTCGGAGATATTTCGAGAGGTCTTCGGAAAGGATTCTCAGATGAAGGAGTTCAGTAAGAGACTAGAAAAGACTAAGCTAATTCATCCTACGGATTTACCAGAAGTAATAAAAACATACAAAAGCATGATGAGTGGAAAGAAGCAGGCTCGCATTGAGTTACAAATGAAAACTAAGGATGGCAACCTTGCATGGTATGTGTGCTATGCATCCATTATATTTGATGATAATAAAAACCCCTATAAGGTGGTAGGAAAACTGGCCTTAATAAATACGAAGAATGAGAAAAAGGTCGCTCCTAAGCTAAGTCTGGATTCTCTTACCCAGGTATATACTAAAGATAATGCGGAGTTTATGATAACTGAAAATATGTCTAATCAGGACATAGAAAGTATATCTGCTTTATTTGTGTGCGAGGTACGTAATTATAAGGGTTGGAATGAGGTTGTCAGAATAGTTGATGGAGAGAATGTCCTCGTCTCGGTTGCTAATATTATAAAAAAGCAGTTTAGAAGCACCGATATTATAGGTAGGTTGGGCTTAAGCGATTTTGTTATATATATGAAGGATATAAGCTCTGAAAGAAATGTATACAAAAAGGCGGAAAGTATCTGTAAGGAAATTAACAACTTGTTTGATTATGACTTTAATAAGAATGGTGTAAGTATAAGCATTGGTGTGGCATTGGTTAAAGGGCAAGCTGACTACAAGGAAGAGCTGGCAAATGCTAAAGCGGCACTGGTAATGGCTAAGAAGGATAGTAAAAGCTCTTTTGAGATTTATTATCCCTCAATAAATAAATAAATAAGGGTTTAAAGAATGGAGAAGTATTACTTATGACTATTAAGGATATTAAGGAGGCTCTAGGAGCGAGGTATATATGTGGAGAAGAGTTAGAAGATAGGGAGGTTCACGCTGCCTGTGGTTCGGATATGTTAAGTGATGTGCTTGCTTTTGTTAAGGACAGGGCGGTGCTATTGACAGGATTGTGTAACCCCCAGGTTATACGGACAGCTGAGATGATGGATATAGTATGTATTGTATTTGTAAGAGGGAAAATGCCTGATGATGTGATGATAGAGATGGCTAAGGAGCGGGATATTGTGCTTCTTAGTAGCGGACATAGGATGTTTTCTGCATGTGGATTACTGTATGAGAAAGGCTTACGTGGAGGTGCGCCGTACCGATGAATGAGAGCATAACCCTAAACTATGATGTGGACTCCAATGATTTTACCAGAGCAGGAGAGGCTTCCAGTAGTGTTAAAAGAAAGCTTAAATTAATGGGAGTAGATCCTGATATAATAAGGAAGGTTGCCATTTCCTTATATGAAGGGGAAATAAACATGGTAATTCATTCTTATGGAGGAACAATTGAAGTCATTATATCAACAGATATGATAGAAATGATATTAAGAGACAAGGGTCCAGGTATTGAGGATACTGAGCTTGCTATGCAAGCCGGCTATACTACAGCGCCGGATAATATAAGGTCCTTAGGTTTCGGTGCAGGTATGGGACTTCCTAATATGAAGAAATATTCCGATGACTTAAAGATTGAAAGTGTAGTAGGAAAAGGTACAACAGTAAGGATGAAGGTGTATATTCCCAAGAATATATCTTAGATATGTTCTGAAACTATACATAGGATAATTTAATAAGGTCCGGTCCTATTATTTGACGGAGTGATATTATGAGTGGTTTTAATAATTCTGTAAATTTAAAAAAGGAACTATGTATGGGATGCATTAATTGTATCAAGCGCTGCCCCACACAGGCTATAAGGGTAAGAGATGGCAAGGCCTTTATAATCAAGGAGTTTTGTATAGATTGCGGTGAATGCATACGGATATGCCCCCATCATGCTAAGGAGGCCACCTATGATTCACCTGATATTATGAAGCGCTTTGAATATACAGTAGCACTTCCGGCACCATCATTGTATGGACAGTTCAATAATCTTGAGGATATTAATATAGTGCTTACCGCCCTAAAAAAGATGGGCTTTGACGATGTCTATGAGGTAAGCAGCGCGGCAGAGATAGTATCAGAATTAACCAGAGCCTATGTTGCTAATAATAAGGATAAATGGCCGATTATAAGTACCGCATGTCCTACAGTAGTTCGTTTGATAAAGATTAGATTTCCCAATCTGATAGATCATCTTCTGCCCATATATGCACCTGTTGATCTGGCAGCAATCAATGCCAGAAAACAAGCAATGGATAAGACCGGCCTTTCTTCTGAGAAGATTGGAATCATATTTATATCACCTTGCCCTGCCAAGGTAACTGCCGTAAAATCACCTATTGGAATTGAAAAGAGTGAGATTGATGGTGTATTGGCCATGAAGGAGGTTTATACAATCCTACTACCTTATATGAAGGAAAGTATGAACAATGTTGAAGATATAGGCAAATCCGGAAGGATTGGAATTGGCTGGGGTAGTAGCGGAGGTGAAGCAGGAGCTTTACTGGTAGATAATTATTTGGCTGCGGACGGTATAGACAATGTAATAAGGGTATTGGACGATCTAGAGGATCAGAAGTTCGAGCAACTGGAATTCATAGAATTAAATGCATGCTCTGGAGGTTGTGTAGGAGGTGTCTTGACAGTAGAGAATCCCTATGCAGCAAAGGTGAAGCTAAAGAGGCTTAGAAAGTATCTCCCCGTTTCTTGTACCCATTATGATGAAAATATTAATGGTGATACATATTGGACGGAGGAAGTCTTATATGAGCCGGTATTTAAGATAGGTAGTAACATGCATGATAGTATTATGAAAATGGCAAGGGTAGAGGAGTTATGTGATAGATTCCCAGGCCTAGATTGTGGCTCATGTGGTGCTCCAACCTGTAAGGCCTTGGCAGAGGACATTGTTCGTGGTGTGGCCAAGGAAGAGGATTGCATCCATATTCTAAAGGATTATATCCACAAGCTATCAGGGGAGTTATCCAGACTTGATGGTAAAAGGTAAGCTAGAAGATACGCAATAAGAAATTAGATATAAGTGGGAGGAGAGCTATGCAATTAGGGAGTTTTATAGAGGTTATGAGTGAATTTGAACTATTGAATAAAGGAAATGACCTAGACAGGGAGGTCACAGTTCCTTATTGCTGTGATTTACTCAGTATTGTCATGGGGAGGATGCCTCAGGGCGCCGCATGGGTAACGGTGATGGCCAATACCAATGCCTTGGCAGTGGCAACTCTGGCAGATGCAGCCTGTATAATTCTTGCTGAAGGAAGTAGCCTTGATGAGGCGGATGTGGCAAAGGCTAAGGAAAAGGGAATAACCGTATTTAAAACCGAGCTTCCGGTCTTTGATACTGCTCTTATCATATATAATCGACTAAATGATTAAGCTTTCCTATGATCTTCATATCCATTCCTGTCTATCGCCCTGTGGGCATGAGGATATGACTCCCGCTAATATAGTTAATATGGCCAAGCTACTAGGGTTAGATGTAATAGCTGTNACCGACCACAATTCATGCAGAAATCTACCGGCGGTCTATAGCTATGCCAATAAAAATAATATAATAACCATCTTTGGAATGGAACTATGCACTATGGAGGAAGTCCATGTGCTTTGTTATTTTAAGGCTTTGGAGGATGTGTTTTCATTTGATAAATATGTATATGAACAGCTTATAAAGGTTAAAAATAATGAAAATATATTTGGTAGACAGGAACTATATGACGATGAAGATAGTAAGATTGGTGAGGAGCCAAATCTCCTGATAAATGCCACAAGGATATCCTTTAATAGCCTTGATGAATTAATGGATAGATACAGGGGAGTATATCTACCGGCGCATATAGACAAGAACTCCAATAGCTTGCTGTCTAATTTGGGATTTATTCCTCCTGATGTGGACTTTAGAAGTGTAGAATTAAGTGATTTAAAGAGAGTTGACGAGCTATCTAGGGCGCATCCCTACCTTACTAAGTGTAATATAATCTCAAATTCAGATGCCCATACCTTAGCTGATATTAATGATGCAGTTAACTATATTAGTGTTAGAGAAAGAAGCAGTGATGCAGTTTTTGAAGCGCTTACTAATAGGAATNATAGTTAATCTTTGCNCAGNGTCATATAGTCTATTAAATAGGTGGTCAAGAAGGAAAAATGAGCAGTCTAGCTCGGATTTTAGCTTGTAATCTATTAGACATATGATATAATGATAAAAATTAGCTAATAATAAAGATAAAGGAGTTAAGCTATGCAATTGGTAGAAGTTAGGCAGTTATATCGTAACAAAGAGCAATATATCGGTAAAAAAATATCTGTAGGAGGTTGGATCCGCAGCGTAAGAGACTCTAAGACCTTTGGTTTTATAGTTCTTCATGATGGAACCTGCTTTGATACATTACAGGTGGTTTATCATGACAAGATGAATAATTTTGCGGAAATATCAAAGCTAAATGTGGGCTCCGCTATTGTCGTTACCGGTGAACTGGTAGCTACTCCGGAAGCGAAACAGCCCTTTGAGATTCAGGCAGAGGAGATAGTAATTGAGGGAGCCTCAACACCTGATTATCCTCTTCAGAAAAAGAGACATTCCTTAGAATATTTGAGAACTATAACTCATCTTAGACCAAGGACTAACACCTTTCAGGCGGTATTTCGTGTTCGTTCTCTAATATCCTATGCAATCCATAAGTTCTTCCAAGAGAGAGACTTTATCTATGTGCATACGCCTATAATTACCGGAAGCGATGCAGAGGGGGCAGGAGAAATGTTTAGAGTAACGACTCTTGACATAGACAATCCTCCTAGAACAAAAGATGGAAAGGTAGATGAGTCAGAGGACTTTTTCGGCAAGGAGACCAACCTTACAGTAAGTGGTCAGCTTAACGGTGAGACCTTTGCTATGGCTTTTAAGAATATATATACCTTTGGACCGACCTTTCGTGCAGAGAACTCCAATACTACCCGCCATGCTGCGGAGTTCTGGATGATTGAGCCAGAGATAGTATTTGCAGACCTTAAGGACAATATGGATCTGGCAGAAAGCATGTTAAAGTACATTATTAATTATGTTTTAGAACATGCGCCTGAGGAGATGAATTTCTTCAACCAATTTGTTGACAAGGGGCTTTTAGAGAGACTTACAAATGTAGCAAATTCTGAATTCGGTCATGTGACCTATACAGAAGCTATAAAAATATTAGAAAAGAACAATGACAACTTTGATTATAGGGTCTTCTGGGGTTGTGATCTTCAGACTGAGCATGAGCGCTATCTGACTGAACAAGTCTATAAGAAGCCTGTTTTTGTTACGGATTATCCCAAGGATATTAAGGCCTTCTATATGAAGCTTAATGAAGATAACAAGACTGTTGCTGCTATGGACCTTCTGGTTCCTGGAATTGGTGAAATTATCGGCGGCAGCCAAAGAGAAGATGATTACGATAAGCTGTTAAATCGTATGGAAGAGATGAAGCTAAATAGAGAGGATTATGAGTTCTATCTTGATCTTAGAAAATATGGATCAGCAAGACATGCAGGCTTTGGTCTCGGCTTTGAACGTTGTGTAATGTATCTAACAGGAATGGGCAATATCCGTGATGTAGTTCCCTTCCCAAGAACAGTAGGACATTGCGAGCTGTAAAATATTAAGAAATATTCAGAAGAATTACCACATATCTAATTTAATAGCAGATAGAATTATCACCCTAATGAATCGTGGATACATTAGGGTGGTTTTTATTTCAGACCTTATATAAATCGTTATATCAACTTTATAATCTATTATTAGATATCAAAATTCTTTAAATATAATATGCTTAACTTTCTCTAAGGAAAATAATAGAACCATACCTAGTATTCCAGCAGAAATCAGTTGGCCTCCTCCTACTGTAAGCATCATAAAGGGGATGGGATCTGCTTCAAAATATGCAAATTTTAATACCCAGGGAATTATGATGGCATTTATAAGGATAGGGGGGATAGGGACTAAGTATTTGTTGGCTCTCAGTTGATAGGATAAGTAGGCGGCTAAAAGAGTTGCTAATGTTCCAAATATCACATCAAGAATATCTGCCTTAAATAGTAGGTTGCTTAGAAGGCACCCTATGGTAACGCCCGGTATGGCAGCAGGTGTAAAGTAGGGCAAAATAGTGAGTGCTTCTGCAATGCGAAATTGAATCGGGCCAAAGCTTGAGTACTGGAAGACAAACACCAGCACAACATAGATAGCGCCAATAACAGCCGCTTGAGTTACATATAATGTTCTTTTATTCATTTTTATCTCCTTTAGTTTTGTTTTACGTGTGGAAGGTCTCGAACACACGAATTGCTTGACTAATATAACTTATCTTTAAGGAAATTGCAAGAGTTAAATAAAAAGCCAGAAAATGGTTGACAGAACTGTCAATATACTGTATATATAGATATATACAGTATGCAAAAGGGCTATATAGGTATGATATAGGGCCGTTTATATGGAGGATTCAAATGGAAGCAAGTATAAGAATCAAGAATTTATCCAAAGAAGTAGGTAATTTTAAACTTGAAAATATAGATTTTTCCCTAGAGCCTGGATATGTGCTAGGTCTTATTGGTAGGAATGGAGCAGGAAAAACAACTCTCATTAATACCATATTAGGCTTATGGACACCGGAGAAGGGAAGTATACACGTAGGAGGATTTGATAGGGTAGAGGATGAAATCAAAGCGAAAAATGAGCTTGCTTATGTAACTGATGATTGTATGTTTCCTTTGGAGATGACCCCCTATTCTATAGGTAAGATATTTGGGAAGATCTATAATGTATTTGATTATACACATTATAAGAAACTTTGTGCAAGGTTCCGTCTGCCTATGCATAAAAGGCTTCAAAGGATGTCCAGGGGAATGGTTGTCAAGCTTCAGTTGGCATTTGCTTTCAGCCGGGATGCAAAGCTTTATATATTTGATGAGCCCTCTGCGGGGCTAGACCCTGTTTTTCGTAAGGAACTGGTGGATTTGGTATTTGATTTGACCTATGATGGTAAAAAATCAGTTATATTTTCAACNCATCTCACGGATGAGCTGGATAGAATAGCNGACTATATATTGCTATTGGAGGATGGGAAGCANAAGCTTTTNGAACAAAAGGAGGAACTGGNCAGTAGATATAAACTAGTTCGGGGTAGCAAAGAGCAGATNGAAGCCTATGCAGATAAAATAGTAGGGAAAAGAATAACGCCAAGCTCCTGTGAAGCTTTAATAAAAGCTGAGGATCCAAATAAGAGTTCAGATAAAANCAACTCCTATACTGATATTAGGAACACAATCTTTGATGACCTGAATAGGCCGCTTATTACGACACCAACGATTGAGGACATTATGTATTATTTTATTAAGGGGTGTGATTAAGAATGCTGGCATTCACAGTTAGAATGATTATTGCAGATGTGCAAAAATCCTTTCGTGGAATTTGGATTGTATTATATTTATTGTGTCTAGGCTTTATAATTATTGCGCCTTTCTTTGATTTCTCTATCGTTATTACTCAAATGCTAATACTGGTATTTCCTGCACTGGAGCCACATATTACTAAAATATTTTATGTGCTACCTCTTGGAGAAAAGCTTGTTAGACGATATCTACATCTAAGAACATTGGTATTATCATTATTATTTATTATGCTAGGAAGCATTATGGTTTTAATATCATATAAGTGGCATATACCAAATGTTGAAATGGGATTGCTTATGATTATGTTCTATGTGATGTTAAGTATCTCAATAAATTTTTTTAATACAAGGGTGACTATAGGTAAGAGTAAAAAAAGGCAAGCTCTGCTACTTGCGCCTTCAATCATACTGTTTTCAGCTGGCTTACTAAGTGCCATATTTATAATTAATTTTAGGATACAACTGCTCATTAGTTTGGCATTTATATTTGTTATNGAGATNTTGTTCATTGTATGGCTTAGAGGAATAGAGCTTACTAATTATACTGAACCAATCTATTATGGACTTTTTACCAAGGCCTGGAGAGACCAGCAAAGACTACTGACTGCTGAAGCTGAAAGTAAAAGGGCTGAACATAATACTAGCAAACCATGAAAATACATCTTGGTAGGATAAGAGGTAATTATGAACAGGAAAAGTAGAGGTAAGATATGAATATNGTGATATCCAANACGAGCAATTTGGCTATCTATGAGCAAATTGTTGCTCAAATTAAGGATGCAATTATAAATAAGGAAATCCTAGCGGATGAGCCGCTCCCCTCTATAAGGAGCCTGGCTAGAGATCTGCAGATTTCTGTAATTACAACAAGTCGCGCCTATGATGTACTTGTATCCGAGGGGTTGGTCTATTCGCAGCCTGGTAAAGGGTATTATGTTAGTAAAGCTCAAACAAATATGCTTAAGGAAAAGCGTCTACAGCTAATAGAGGCGAATATGATGGAGTTAATTAATCAATGTAAGAATGCGGAAATAACTAAAGACGATATGATTGCCATGATTAATCTTTTGTACGACAATTAGGTAATAGATTTTAATATGTAGGAGCTATAGTAAGTAATTATGTTATCTGGAGGTTTCAAAAAATGCTAGATACTGAAAAAATTTCCTTAGAGGTTAGAAATCTATCTAAAAAATGGAGTGATTTTACTCTAGATAATATTAATATATCCCTTCCTGAGGGATATATAATGGGACTGATAGGGAAAAATGGCTCAGGGAAGACTACTCTAATTAACTGTATTCTTGATGGTGTTAAGAAAAACAGAGGAAGGATACTAATTAATGGTGTAGATCATCGCAGGGTAGCTGCTAAGAATGATATAGGATTTGTTCTAGAGGAAGGTCCATTTTTCATGGATAAGACCCTTGCTGAAAATGCATATCTATTCAGTAGGTTTTATTCTAATTGGAGTGATGCTGCATTTTCTAATTATCTATCTATTTTTGAACTAAAAGATTTTATGAGATATGCGAATCTGAGCAAGGGGATGAAGGCCAAATTTCAGTTGGCATTTGCCCTAAGTCATAAGCCAAAGTTGTTGATTATGGATGAACCAACAGGAGGTATGGATCCTGTCTTTCGCAGAGATTTCCTGAACATATTACAGGATCTTGTGTGTGAATTGAATACAGCAGTGCTTTTTTCCACACATATTACAGGAGACCTTGATAAGGTAGCAGACTTTGTTACTATGTTAGATGAAGGTAAGCAGGTTTTTACTATGACTAAGGAAGAACTGATGGACAACTATCCTATAATACGGGGGAGAAAGGAAGATATACACCTAATTAAGGAAGGGCGTCCCATGCGTGTAAGAAAGACCACCAATGGCTTTGAAACAATACTAGAAAACTATAATATACTGGCAAGGAATAGTTCGTTAAGTGAGAGATTTACCAAATCAAGGCCAAGTCTGGAGGAGCTTATGTATTTCTTCTCAGAACCGCTGTTTTAATAATGTGAAGTATGTCGCTATTAGTATGAGAGGGAGATGTTATGAATAGCAATTTGAAGCTACAACTTGAATTTGATGAAGTGATTTTTAACAAGAATGATAGAATGATTATTTGCTTTGGGCTAACCAATATTTTATATTTTATAGTCATGCTGTTTGGCTGCATTATGCCTTTACGGGTGGGGCTTATTATAGCTTCTATTCAAGCGTCATTTATAGCAATAATAGAGTTATCGTTGATAGCATATACGAGATATGATTTCAAGTGGTATAGTGTTGCAAGAATGCTTCGCTTCTATCCTGTCCAAAAAGTTAATATTCGGATAAGCAGATATCGCATTCTGCTTCGATATATGTTGATTGAATTAGCATTAACAGCATGTCCGATGATTGCTTTCTTCTATTACTTTGATATGATGAAATTCACAGCAATTCTTGCAACTGTAGCTATAACTATGGGCCTTATAGGAATAATAGGGATAGAGCTATCTATTCGAAACCAATAAATGTATTAGATAGTTCATCTTAGTCCCCCGTTTTACACAATTTTAGCTATTAATAGCTTAAACATAGCTATTGAACTCTTAGATTTCATCCTATCGTTACAAATATAAGATGTCAAGCAAAATATACATAAATAGGCATTTCCAAACAATAACTATCATATCTATTCAATAGTAGCTTTTATAAATAAAGGGCTAAAGATATGAAAGTAGGCTCTTGTTTAAGTAAATGAATTTAATGAAGGGGGTATTCCTGATGGAGTTTTTAGCCAGATATGTTGTATTAGTTGTATTGGCCATTTGTTTATGCGTAGGATATATAATAAAACACAGCATTTCATTTATACCAAACAAGTACATACCGCTTATTTTAGGTGTTTTGGGCGTAGTACTAAATCTGTGGATAAATAGTTGGGAGTTTACACCTGAGATCTTACTTGGAGGTCTTGCAAGTGGCCTGGCTTCCACTGGCACCCATGAGCTAATCAGGCACCTGATACCAGACCAGAAAACATCCAATGAAATGTCAGTTAAAGCAGCTGAGTAAAAAATATAGACTAAAGAGGCTGTCGCATAAATGTAAGAGGGGGTGTATATGTTCCAATCATGCACATTTAGGAGAACAGATTGCTGTGATTTGTATTATCTAAAGCGGACTTTAGTCCGATTAAGATTTACAAATCATAGCAATCTGTACTACTAATCAGTGTGTGATGGAATATATACACTCCCTTAATTATGCGACAGCCTCATTGCGTATAAATGCTAAGTTTAACCGTATAGTTTTTCCCATTCATCTCTTGTCATTGAATAGCACATTAAGTCGTAGGTATTGCCATTAAAAATCTTTGCGCAATGTCTAAGAGTTCCTTCATAATGAAAACCGCATTTCTCTATAACTCTTCTTGATCTCTGGTTATATGAATAATGATGCACAGTAACTAAGCTAAGGCCCAAGTCGGTAAAAGCATATGCAAGAACTGCTCTGGAGGCCTCAGTAATGATTCCCTTNCCCCAATAGTCTTCTGATAATACGTAGCCTAGCATCTTAACATTATCAGCTGTTCTCAATTGGTCCTTATGCAAACCTATAGACCCGATAAGCTTGTTATTGGCTTTCCAGATAATGGCTAGTACCTCGTCCTCTTCCATGAAGTTCTTAAGTATGGCCTTTGATTCTTCAATATCTTCGTGAGGCTTCCAACCAGCAGCAGGTCCTATATTGGGATTTTTAGCATACTCATATAAATCCTCATAATCTGTATAATTAAAGGGCCTTAATATTAATCTATCAGTCTCTATTTTTTTCATCTAATCCCCATCCTGAGCTTATTATTTTCATTATTCTAAAAGGCTATTATCCAAGGTTAGATCCTTAATCATTGCAACTGTAGGTGATATGAATACTGATACTTTACCCTCCTGTGCAAGCTGTGAATCTTGTAATAAATTATTTGCAACGTTGGAACTTATATCAGTTCCTGTAATCAGGCATACAATTTCTTTCTCCGGCTGTAATTCAATATTTATTATTGGTAGAACAACAGTCTGATGATCTTCGGTACCTCTTCCGTGAATTATGGTAGCTCCGGTAGCCCCTGCTTGTCTAGCTACCTCTACTACATTTTCAGCAAAGCCCCTGTTAATAATGACAAGTACACAGTCGTGATATAAATCTTCATTTATGGTAGGAGAAGTCTTTGTATCAACT